>Ga0194129_10000862_pt1 | contig 54761 bp, 61 predicted proteins | sample TA2KigCa35mmetaG_FD_150862 | JGI IMG/M metagenome (GOLD analysis project Ga0194129, IMG submission 150862) | Freshwater microbial communities from Lake Tanganyika, Tanzania - TA2015038 Kigoma Deep Cast 35m | ecosystem: Environmental > Aquatic > Freshwater > Lake | place: Tanzania: Lake... | reverse complement strand
CGGTACCGTCGAGACTACGGACCTTGCCGACTCTGCTGTTACCACCGTAAAACTTGCGGACACCGCGGTCACTGCTGGTAAGTTGGCGTCGACGCTTGACCTTACTGGCAAGACCGTCACACTCCCTGCTGGCGTTGGTGGTCACGCGTCAGGAACAACAGCCAACCGCCCAGCGAGCCCTTCAATCGGAACAATTTACTTCAACACGAATGAGGACACGCTTCAGCAGTACACAAGTACTGGCTGGAAGAACATTGGTCTGATACCACCAGCAATTGCATCCATTAGCGGGAACATCTACAACACAATTGCCACGAATTTAACAATCTCTGGTGGTGGTTTTGGTGTTGGCGCAACGGTACGTTTTTCTTACGGCGGATCAACTTCAGATGTATCAGTGACACCATCTAGTGACACAGAAATTACAGTTGCTGTTCCAAGCGCCGTGTACGGTCAGTCAGTTGGAACGTCGGTAACCATCAGTGTTATTGCTGGTGGTCAAGTATCAAACGGTTCCAGTAAAACCGTCACCGCAGTGCCAACCGGCGGAACGATTACAACATCTGGTGGATACCTTTACCACACATTCACGTCTTCATCTTCCTTTGTAGTTCCCTCTGGGATGTCTGTTAGCGCGGAGTATTTGATTGTCGCTGGTGGAGGCTCTGGTGGGGTTTGGTCTGAAACAGGCAGTGGTTACCAAGATGGAAACAAAGGAACAAATTCTTCTTTTAACTCGCAAACCGCAATCGGCGGCGGTGGAGGTCGAGCGTACAACCGACCTGGTTCTACGAAAGACGGTGGCTCTGGAGGCGGAGGTGGGGGTGGAAGCGCGACCGGCGCAGGCTCTGGAACTTCTGGTCAGGGAAATGCTGGCGGTAATGCGGTTTCTGGCGGTGAAACAGAATCAGGAGGCGGCGGCGGGGCGGGAGCGGCTGGGCAAGCAGGCTCTTCAAAGAAAATGGGTGATGGTGGCGCAGGCATAAATTGGAAATCGCTTGGCACTTTCTACGCTGGTGGTGGCGGTGGCGGTGGCTCTAACGGGTCTGGGAAAGTTCGCGGCCTGGGAGGTGCTGGTGGTGGAGGCGCAGGAGGGGTCGCAGGCTCTGACAACCCACTCCCAGTAAGCGGATCTGAAAATAAAGGTGGTGGCGGTGGCGGTGCTGACGGCTGGTGGGGTCAAAATCACGGCGGCGGCGGTGCTGGTGGGTATATTGACTCTAGCGCCACTCTTGCTGCTGGAACCTACGTTGTAACCGTGGGTGTGGGAGGGACTTCTGTCGGATATCCTGGACCTGCAACAGTGGCAAACAAGAATGTCCTTTCAGGCGCAGGCGGCTCCGGCATCGTTATCGTTCGGTATCAACTTTGAACCTAATTTTTTAGGAGTAAACACATGGCACATTACGTAAAAGTAGTCGACGGTCTGGTCGTCAACGGCATCGTCGCGGAACCAGAATTCTTTGACACGTTCGTTGATTCATCTCCTGGTGAGTGGATCAAGACCTCATACAACATGCGTGGCGGCGTTTACTACGATCCCGCAACCAACGAACCACATGCTGATCAAGCAGGAATGATTGCCGCAGACGAAGGTCGTCAGCGCAAGAATTACGCTGGCATCGGGTACACGTACGACCGCGTAAGGAATGCGTTCATTCCGCCCAAGCCCTGGAATTCTTGGACCTTAAACGATACCTCATGCTTGTGGGAGTCACCCGTTCCGTATCCTACGGACGGCGCTTTCTACCACTGGGATGAGGACACCACCAACTGGGTTGAAATCGAAACCGAAGGACAGTAACCATGGCGTACATCGGCAACAGTCCAGGCGTAGCGTCCCAAAGGATTACGACGACGTTCACCGCCACTGCTGGGCAAACAACATTCACGCCCACCAGCGGCTACACGGTCGGCTACATCGACGTGTATGTCAACGGTGTCAAGTTAATCAATGGCGACGACTACACAGCGTCGAACGGCACAACAGTTGTTCTGACTGCGGCTGCTTCTGCTGATGACGTGGTTGAGACGGTGGCATTCCTGCCCCGCGGTTTGAGTGACGGATACACCAAGGCTGAGGCTGACGCTCGTTACGAGCCGATTGATAGTGCTTATACAAAAGCAGAGGCTGATGCTCTTCTTGCGCCAAAGGCGTCAACAGGTAAAGCAATTGCGATGGCAATTGTATTCGGAGGATAAATCATGGCAGCCCCTAATATCGTCAATGTAGCAACCATCACAGGTAAGACGGCGGTACAGGCTGTCGGCACTTCTGCTACGGCAATCGTCACTAACTCAAGTGGCAGCAACAAAGTATTCAAAGTCAACGCTCTTTATATCTCAAATGTGGACGGCACAAACGTTGCTAACATCACAGTAGATTTGTTTCGCTCAAGCACGGCTTACCCTCTTGTCTCGACAGTTTCCGTTCCATCGGATGCAACGCTTGATCTGATGTCTAAAGCCATTTACCTCGAAGAAGGTGACGCACTTCGCTGTACAGCCAGTGCAGCCAGTGACCTCGTAGCCGTGTGCTCTTATGAGGAGATTTCCTAATGGCACAGTTTCCAAGCACAACAGGTGCTAGCGGTATCTGGTCTTTAAAAGACCAACGGAACGCCATTATGGGTTCTAATTGGCCGAGTGTTACTTACACTATTGAGTATTTAATTGTTGCCGGTGGGGGCGGTGGCGGCGGCGCCGGTTTTAACAATGCCGCTACTGGGGGTGGCGGCGCTGGTGGAGCAATTGACAGTAGCGGAACAGTTACGCCTGGAACCGCATATTCTGTAACAATTGGAGGCGGTGGAACCGGAGGTGCTGCACAAAACGATGGAAAATCATCGACTTCTGGATCGAATACCACTTTTGCTTTCCATGGCACATCTGCCGTAGGTGGCGGTTCAGCACCAAACAGCAATAGCGTTTACAACGGAGCAGAAAGAAACGGTGGTTCTGGTGCTGGTGGATCAGGAAATAGTAGTTCAGCCACAGGATACCCGGGAACAGGCACGTCTGGTCAAGGAAACGCTGGTGGCACTGCCGCGTATACAAATAAATATCCTGGTGGTGGCGGCGGCGGTGCAACTTCCGCAGGTGGAAACGCAACAACAAGTGTAGCGGGAAATGGTGGAGTAGGTATAAATTGGAAGTCTTTAGGAACATCTTACGCAGGAGGCGGTGGCGGCGGAATTTATGACTCCGCAACTTTTTCAACCGGCGGGTCAGGTGGCGGCGGTGGTGGCGGCGGGAATGGCACACAAAAAGGTTTTAACGGCGGCGAAAACACAGGCGGCGGCGGCGGTGGAACTGGTGGAACAGCAAGCGGGGGCGGTGCCTCACAAGTTGGTGGAAACGGGGGTTCAGGAATTGTAATTATTCGTTACCCGGGCGCTCAGGTTGGTACAGGCGGCACAGTAACTTCCTCGGATGGATATACCTACCACACCTTTACATCCTCCGGCACCTTTACGGCATAAGGATTCAGCATGACTAAAGCACGTAACTTATCCAAACTGTTGGTCGACTCCAGCGGTGACGTTGACCTTTCGTCGCTGGACAACGTCAATGCGCTCCCGAGTCAGTCTGGGCAGTCTGGGAAGTTCCTAACTACCAACGGCACAACTGCCACCTGGGGAACTGTAACCTCGCCGACCCCTACTGCTGTAAGCGATCAAGCCAACTCAAGCACTGGGTATTTTGATTTGCCCGCTGGTACTACTGCTCAACGACCCGGTTCGCCCGGTTCTGGGATGGTTCGATTTAATACGACTATTGGTGAACCCGAGTGGTATGACCCCGCTTCTGCTGGATGGTTAAAGTTTTCTCAAGCCGCACAGTATTCTGTTGAATACCTTGTTATTGCTGGTGGCGGTGGTGGTGGAATGGGGGGTTCTCACGGAGCAGCGGGTGGGGGGGCTGGTGGTTATCGTTCATCTGTTGCTGGCGAAGTATCAGGCGGTGGCGGGGCTGTTGAATCTCCGTTGACTGTATTACCGGGTTCAAACTACACCGTAACTGTTGGCGCTGGTGGTTCTGGAACATCAACCTACCAAGGAAATGGCGGGAACGGCAACAACTCTGTCTTTGCCACGGTCACATCTATTGGCGGCGGCGGCGGACAGGCGTATGTAGGAACTGCTGGCGGAACTGCGCCATCAGGGGGTTCTGGCGGCGGCGGCGGTGCTGAGAACGGTACAGGTGGCGCTGGTACTACAGGTCAGGGATACGCCGGAGGTAATGGTAACGGTGGGTCAACTAACTACCCCGGTGGCGGCGGCGGCGGTGCAGGGGCTGTTGGTGGTACATCGGCTACTGCAAATACTGGAAAAGCCGGTGCAGGTGGTGTAGGTGTTCAGTCCAACATTGACGGCAACAACTATTACTATGCTGGCGGTGGCGGTGGCGGTGGGTTTACATCCGGCAATGGCGGCGGTAACGGCGGCCTAGGCGGTGGCGGTGGGGGCTCTACGCAGACTGGTTCTGGCGGCACTGGTGGCGGTTCTGCCCGTAACTCTGGCGCTGCTGGCCCAACCGGAACTTCTGGAGCAAACGGTGGCGCTGGCGGAGCAAACACCGGTGGTGGCGCTGGTGCAGGGGATACAACACATACTGGCCCAACAGGAAACGGTGGCTCTGGTATTGTCATCATCCGCTACGCAGGATCACAGCGCGGCACTGGCGGTACTGTGACTTCTAGCGGTGGATACACCATCCATACATTCACATCCTCTGGAACATTTACGGCATAACAGGAGTAAGCAATAGCACATTTTGCAAAAGTACAAGACGGCATCGTGACACAAGTGATTGTGGCAGAGCCAGAAACATACATAGCATAACAAACAACACGCAACCAACCCGCTCCGGCGGGTTTTTTTACGCCTGGAGATTTCATGGCTGGATTTGTATTACGCGGCTTCAAGGGCATGCGTCCGATCCTTAACCCTAAACTGCTTGATGCAGCAGAGGCGCAAGAAGCGGTCGACGTGCGCTTGTTTTCTGGGGCAATTGAACCGGTCAAAACAAACGAAACAGTTGTTGCACTTAAGTCTGCCGGTACGGTTCAGACAATCTTTCGCGCCCGTGCAACTGCGAACGAAACTGCGAACTGGTTCGAGTTCTCCGGTGATGTTGACGTAGCGCTCTCCCCTATTACCCAGGACGAGTACGGCAGGATCTATTGGTCCGGTGACGGCCTGCCAAAGTACGCCCCAACTGTATTTGCGTTCGCGTCTGGAAGTGGTCCTTACCCAAGGAACTCGTACACGCTTGGAATCCCGAAGCCAACCGTAGCGATCAGCGCCATTGGTTCTGCAATCCAAAACCCAGAGACGCAAGAGCGTGAGTACATCATCACGTTTTCAAACGAAAACGGGAGCAAGCAATCTGGTCCGACCGATCCTGTAATCGTCAAGGCTCTGATCAACTACGCTGACATTGGGACTCTTTATCCATTGTCATTTACGTCAGAAAGTGCGACCCGGTACGTCATTGCTTTCAACAAAGACCACGACCTCCTAGTCGACGATTACATTGGAATCACTGGCTCTTCTGTTGCTGGGTGGAACGCCGCCTGGAAGGTCGTTGAGGTATCGAACGTCAAGACAGTCAAGATCGAGAATACCCAATCGTTCCCAGGGTCTGCCCCTTCCGGTTCGTATGTCGTCAAACGTCGCTACCTGCCGAAGGTCCGCCTCTCCAATCTGCCAACCGATACCAACGGGAATGCAGCCATCACCCATAAGCGCATCTACCGCAAGGTCAGTGGCGCTTTCAAATTCGTCGCTTCGATCGGGGTTAATGACACCGAGTATACCGACACCTTCTCGGACACTGATCTATCGTCAGCAGCCACTCTTGCAGACAGCATTCGAAACAGACCGCGTCGACCGCTCATTGCCCCCAACGTACTTATCCCATTTGACGACACATCGATTCAGGACAACCTGGATAGCGCAAGCCCGGTGGCGGAAACGTCAAGGGCATACGCTATTTCGTACGTTACTTTTGCTGGCGTAGAGGGTCCGCTTAGTAAAGACAGTGGTGTTGTGTCTGTTGTTGCCGATGTGACGAAGGTGCGGCTCTCTCATGTCGAAGAGTTCGGTCTTGAGATCGACAAGAAGCGCATCTATCGCCAGAACCTCACGTACACGGACGGATCGTATAACCTGCCGGAGGCTGGTTACAGACTGGTGCGCGAAGTTCCGGCATCTCAAGATGTATTTGTGGACATCTATTCGCAGTCGTCTATTGCTGGTAACGCTGCGCCAGCCGTTATTGATGGCTTCGACACGCCTGATGGCGCATTCGGCGCAGCAGCAACCCTGCCTCCCAAGCGCCTCGCCGAGAACCGGGTGTACGTCTACACCTTTGTGTCCGAGTATGGCGAAGAAGGACCCCCTTCAGACCCCAGCACTGCAATCGACATTGACCCCTTGGAGCCGGTAACGGTCACGACCGGCGGAGCGCCGACTGGTGCGTTCAACATTACTAAGAAGTACATCTACCGCACAGCATCTGGTAGCGGCGAGACTGACTACCAGTTTGTGGGCGAACAGGCGGTTGCACTTACCTCATTTACCGACAACATCCGGCAGTCCAACCTTGGCGAGGTCATCCCGTCGATTGAGTGGGGGTCGCCCCCATCGAACATGTTCGGGCTGCGGGTGATGGCGAACGGGATCTTCGTCGGCTTTTCTGGGAAAGACGTCTGCTTTTCTGAACCATTTCTGCCGCATGCATGGTCCCCCAAGAACCGTTTACCAGTCGATCACAACATCGTTGGCGGCGGAGCGTTCGGTCAGTCTGTGGCGATCCTAACGGACTCCTACCCCTACATTGCTACCGGCATTGACCCGTCTGCAATGACGCTCGTTAAGACGTCCCTGCAACAGGCATGCATTTCGAAGCGGTCGATTGTGGAAACCGGCGACAGCGTGATCTACGCCTCTCCGGATGGTTTGGTGCAGTTGGGGCTAAATGGGGTCAATGTTCTGACCAGCAAAGTTCTGTCCCAGGAGCAATGGCAAGAGTACAACCCATCGTCGATTCGGGCTTACCTGCACGAAGGGCGTTACTACGCCTTCTTCACCAGAGCAGACAACACGACAGGCCACCTTGTATTCACGCTCAATGGCGCGGATGCACCAGTGACCTTGGGCACTGAGACCACCACAGCGGCAACAGTTGTTCCAACCGCGGACTCATTGCACATCGTTAATAGTGGCAACATCGTTATGCTTGACAAGGGCTCGTCCAAGAAAACATACCTGTGGAAGAGCAAGATTCATGAGTCCCCAACCCCTATCAATTTCGGCGCGGCTCAGGTCATAGCCGAATCCTACGCAACCGCGGTTACATTTAAGTTGTACGGAGACGGAGCGTTGAAGCATACACACTCGGTTACGGACTCAAAGCCGTTTCGCTTGCCGTCCGGGTACATTGCAAGGGACTGGTACGTAACGGTCGAGGGGCAAGTCAAGATCACCCTGGTGGCGGTTGTGCAGTCCATCACTGAACTCAAAGCGATATGACGACCAAAGTACCCTCGATACCTCAACCAGGAATCGGAGACCCAAATCACGTCTTATCGAACGTCAAGATGCTTTTGGACGTCCGTGAAGGACTGTCCGGGGACCGGCTTGACAAGAACGTCACGTTTCGCGAATTGGCTTTGCTCGGACTCGCGGTTGACCCAAGTGGGGCTGTCTCGGCATCCATTCAGGGGGCAAGAAACGCGCTCGTTCCGCTTGTCCCAGCAGACATTACTGCTGACGGTTACCAGCCAACCCAGGATTTAACTCCACCTCCCGCGCCGGTAAATGTTGTGGCAACTGGTGGTATCGGGGCCGTGTTTCTAAACTGGGGTCAACCGGAGTACCAGAATCATTCTTTTACAGAAATCTGGCGCAATGTAACCGATGATGTTGCGACTGCAAGTTTGATTGCGACAAGCAGTAGCCAGAATTACTTTGACCGTCCGCCACAGGCTGCTGTCAAGTATTACTACTGGGTGAGGTTCGTGTCTCGGGCTGACGTTCGTGGTCCGTTCAGCCAAGAGACGGTGGAGGCGGTTGCTGACGTTAACCCCTTTGAACTGGTTTCAAAGATTCAGTCCGAATTGGCGCGGTCGACGCTGTTCAAACAGTTGTCAACACGTGTTGCGCGTGTTGAAGGAGACAGCAACACTGTTTCGTCAATACAAAACACCGTGCGGACGATGAACGACGTTACGGTAAAGAAGATCGATACCGTCAATGCAACCATTGGGACACTATCAACAACTGTTCAGGCTGAAGCGGTTGCACGTGCCGCTGCTGACAACAGCCTCTTTGCGCAATACACGGTCAAGATTGACCAGAACGGGCATGTGTCCGGGTTCGGTCTGGCATCAGAGACAGTTAGCGGGACAACAACCTCTGCTTTCATCATCCGTGCTGATAAGTTTGCGGTAGTCGATCCAACAAGTTCTCTCAACAACCTGACAAACAGCCCGTCTGCTGATGCAGTGCCGTTTGCTGTGGTGAGCGGGACGGTCCACCTGAAATCAGCAATGATCCAGGATGCCTCTATTTCGTCGGCAAAGATTGCCTCCCTGACTGCAAACAAGATCACTGCCGGAAACATCAATGCTGCGATCGGCATCAATGGCGCAAAGGTTTATGGCGCGGAGTTGTATGCCGGTGGGACGGTGTCGGTCAACCAAGATGGATCGTTTAGCGCAAGCAATCCAACAGTAGCAATTTCGGGCGGAAACGCCGCTTTTGTGGCTGGCAATTTTTCAATAAAGAATCAGGCGTCTAACGGGACAACGTACTCGCCATTCACGGTAAGTGGGGGTGTCGTTCACATCAGCACAGCAATGATTCAAAACGCTTCCATAACCCTGGCGAAGATCGATACAGCAACTATTACAAACCTGTCTTCAATAAAAGCCGACATGGGGACCATTACCGCCGGGAAGATGCAGAGTACTGACAACCTGTTTGTCATCGACCTAACCAACAAGTTCATTTCAATTTCGGTGTGATGGAATACGACTACCAGCCAGAGCCAGTCGACCCAGAAACGACCATGCAGTTTTGGATCGACCATGTTGGTGAAAAAGCAGACATCATTAGTGGATGTATTCGGCTTGCAGAGAATGGATTCCTCACCGTATCGAAAAGCCCCGTGGTGAACTCCGTGTACGTGGACGAAGTTTTGAATCGCTTTACGCCGGTCGTTCTTCCGAGCGACTGGAGAGGTAGACCGTACAAGTTTCGTGTAAAGGACTGCGTTACGCTTGCCGCACAATGGATGGACGCTAACTACGACATCGGTGCCGTTGAGTACGTTAAGTCCGTCAACCGTAACGAGTACATCCGTTTAAACCTTGACGGATACATGCACATGCTACAGCCGCTTGGATTTAGTGAGACATCGTCTCCTATCGAGGTTGGAGATGTGGTGGTGTACGAACGGCAACTGCACATTGGCGTGTGCGTGGAGCCTGGGAAAATTCTGCACCACCTGCCGTATTGCTACTCGTCGGTCGACACGATTGATCAGAGTTTAGTTTTAAAGGTATTTCGCCGTGGCTAATAGACAACTCTACGTTAATGGTAGTGACGGGGTGGTCTCGATTGTTAATTACAACAACCCTACGAACGCTAGGACAGATCCCTTCAACAACCTCAATGATGTTTATTTCCATACGTCTCTTCAATACATTCAGTTGAAAGAGACGCTTGGACCGGTCAACATTACGCTTCCGCATGTTAACCAGTCTTACTTCACATGGTCAGACGGCGGTGGCGGATGCGGTTCAGGTTGTTACATAACAACTGCTTGCGTTGAAGTCATGGGACTTGGAGATGACTGCCATGAATTACGGGCACTCCGTCGGTTCAGGGACAAGCACATGCTCGCCACGATCGAGAATTGCATGAAGGTGGCGGATTACTACATCCATGCCCCGGCAATTGTAGAGATACTTGATAAGCGCGAGGACAAAGCAGCGTTCTACCGGGACGTTTATAAAAAGTTCATTCTCAAGGCTGTCGAGGCGATCGACAACTATGATTACGACTTCGCAATGGACATATATGAACAGGGCGCACAACACTGCGCTTCTGCTGCTGGAGTAAAAATTGCCTAGTCAAGAAATTGTTGGTGGCACAGTCAGCGACCACCTTGTCGGAACGACCAATGTATCCGACCCAATATTGTTCTTGGAGGTTAATGGCGTCCAGGTCGCAAGTTCGTACGTTATCCAGCGCATAGGAAATAGTGTGCGATTCATTTTTCCAAAAAAAGTTGGCAACCAAATCTACTTGATGGCGATGGGTCAGACGTACGGTGCAGCATTACCTCAGTTGACCATATCGGTCAGAGTTTTTGTGGCGGAATAGCATGTCAGTTGAAAGAGTCAGAATCACGCCTAACTTGATGCGCCTTAAGAACGCATCAGGAACGACCGTCTTTGACACGACGAACAGGTACATTAAGACAACGTCCCCAGGGTCAGTCAACCTCGCGGCGGTCTCTCCCGCTCCTTTCCCAGATGGTTCAGTAACGCTTGCCGATGGCGCCGGGTACTTGTACTTTGTTGGCAGTATGATGTACAAAACAGTAAACACTACCCTCACCCTCCCGACAGTTGCTAACCCTGGGTATCTTCAGTTTAGAAGACTTGGGTGGGCAATGAATGGTGGTGGGGCGGGACCAATCTATTATCCGAGGCAAGGGACGTTGGCGCAGGTTCTAAAAAACGGAACCCATGTACTTAATATTGAGCATTACGTTGGAATACTTGTGGACGGATCCGGCATGCATGTAACAGGAGTAGTCCATGTTTTTGAACTTGCAGACACAGCAGAAACAATAATCACAAGTCCGCACAACATCAGCGTTGGACCGAATGATGTGATTAGTTTCGTTTACAAGCGATACGTTGCTCTAGATCCAGGAACTTACAGCGTCAACGGAATAGATGACTACACAATTTTTTACTATTCCGACTTAGACACCCTTCCATTAGTGGTAACTGCATGAGCATTATCGTTGCTGGCAATCTCATCAAGATTACAAAGTCTGATGGGTCGGAAATGTTTAACAGCAACAACAAACTTGTTCACAGAAAATTTTTGGCTACTGGATCTGCAACTCTTGGTGGAGGACACGCAAGAATAAACGAAACGACGTTTAATGTAACGTTCAATAAAGACAAAGACGTTGCGCTGGTATACATCCGTCCAACATCGTCAGGCGGCAACGTGGCGGCGCAATACCTTAACGCTTCAATACAGTTGAACTTTGCAATGCTGATGCACTTCACTCACAGCACAACGGCGCCCGCTATTACAGCGTACGATCAGATTGCAAGTGGTGTAATCATTGGAGCGCAAAGTAAGCCAATCTTAAGGTTTACTACTCTTGGCTGTCAGTTGTTTCCTGGAAATATTATGCGACAGAAAACTTCGTCGGTCAGCATCTCTTTCAATTGGAAGTTCGTTCTACTCACTTATCAGTAAAAATCATGGACCTATCAAACAAAGAAATTCGTATCGTCAACACAGCCATATCGTCTTACCCGGCAAAGACTGTCGTTCATTGTCAAGTGTTAACGTCACTTGGTATTGACGTTCGTGAAGTCGTTGGGTCATACGAACTGGTATTCGAAGATGTATTCAGCGGACCAGATGACCCATCGCTAATTTCCGCTGTATCAGCGAAAATAACGGATATATGAATGGTCTGTATGAGACTCTGAAGCGGAACATTGGAAACACACTCACCCCTGAACTTATCATGGGGATATTGGCGTCTCTCGAAGAATCCAACCGCCAAGAAGCGATCAACATTCAAGACATCCCAGCCGTTGAGTACGGCAACAACCTGATCCAAGTCGAGCGGCTTGAGGACGTCCTTGATGAATTGAAACCAGTGCATGCCGCGCACTGGCAGGAGACGGAGCGTTATCGTCACGGTATCGCACTCAACCCCGACTACAACTACATGATCAATGCGGAGCGCAACGGGCGCCTCATACTCTTTACGGTCCGTAATGATAATGGGCTTGTCGGCAACTGCATGATGTACCTGTCACGCAGTACTCACACGCAGCGGTGGGTAGCCGAAGAGGATACGATTTTCATTCTCCCCGAACACCGCAAAGGACGGCTCGGGGTGCGTCTGATCCGCTACGTCGAAGACGTCCTGCGGAATATGGGTGTGACTGAGATCCGGGTAACAGTCAAAACAGTCAATGACGTTGGTCGACTGTTAACTCACCTTGGCTACAACCATACTGGCAATCAACTAACGAAAACACTGGAGTAGAACTATGTGCAGTGACGCACCTCCGCCACCCGATTTTGGACCGCTCGCTGATGCGATGCGTGATGTCGGCAACCAGATGGCTGCTCTTGGAAGGGAGCAGTTAGCCTTTGGTCGCCAACGATTCCAAGAGACGATGCCGCTATACCAACAAATGGTGGCGTCAAACCTCCAAGGGCAGCAACTTGCTCAGGAACTCGCAAAGGACGCAGCCAGGGAGCGCTTGAAATATCGGGCGCTTGAAGACGCAATCATCGAAGATGTCCAGCGTTTTGATGAGGCTGGGCGGATCGATCAATTTGCTGGTCGGGCGGCGTCAGATGTTCAACAGGCTCTTGCTACCCAACAGGGGATTGCAAACCGAAACCTCACCCGCATGGGGATTAACCCGAACAGCGCACGGTTTGCCGCTCTTAACGACGAGTTTGCGCTTCGAGGTGCGGCAGCAACTGCCGGTGCCAAAACAAACGCTCGTATGGCGGCAGAGCAGATGGGCTTTGGAATGAAGAACAACGCCGCCGCGATTGGTCGCAACCTACCTCAGACAGCGCTTGCCGGTGTCGGGACAGCCGCGAACATCGGTGGCTCGACTGTCAACATGCTGAACCAGCAGAACACCCCAATGATGCAGGGCTTCGCCGGTTCGATGAGCGGTCTGCAAAATCAGATGGGCGGTCTTGCCAATCAGGGCAACCTCATGAATATGGGCTACCAGAACCAACTCGCCGCCTACAACGCAGAGGGTGGCGCGCTTGGCGGGTTTGGTCAGATTGCTGGTATGGCGGCTGGCTACTTCATGAACGACGGTGGCGTAGTCGGAGTCGACGGCAAGGTCGACGAGAACGAAGACGGTGCTGGCGGCAAGATTGCTGGTCCAGGAACCGGAACATCAGACAGTGTTAAAGCAATCAATGTGGACACCGGCGAGCCGATTCGCCTGAGCAATGGCGAGTACATCATTCGCGCAGAGCGTGTCCGTGAACTTGGCAAGGCGTACTTCGATGAACTCAATGAGGGTAAGAAGCCCTCTGACCGTCGTCGTCGCAAAGCAATTAGAAAGGCGTAATCATGGCTAGAAGTTTCGCAGAAGGTCTTGCCAAGGGGTTAATGCAGGGACAAGAGTTAGACCTGCGTCGTTCTGCCGACCGCCGTGCTGAGGCGATCTCGCTTGCTCAACTTGCCAACAATGCAGAAGAGTTGGAGTTTAAGCGCCAGCAGCGCAAACGTGACGACGACTTCCGCCAGGGCATGTCGAACCTTTACACCAGCATCTATAACCCAGAGGTCGAAGAGCAGGTGCCCGTCAAGGCTAGCGCTATTGTTGACCCCAACGCACCTGCCCAGGTATCCACCCAGAAAGTTCGCAAGGCGTTCAATATGGGTGAGCGATCCGAAGAGGGTCGCGCCCGTGACCTTCAGTACATGATGGGCTACACCAAATTGCTTATCGATAATGGCAAGATCACGCCCGACCAGATGAAGCAGTCAATGGAGTTCACTCGATATCTAGAAAGCGAAGGGCTCAAGGATTCATTGGCGGCTCTGATGCTGAACCCTGGCGACATCAAAGCGGCTGGCACTCTTGCCAAGCGATTCAACCTCAACCCTGAGTCCGTCAACTTTGAGGTGGTTACTAAAGGTGCTGATGGCAAAGAGTTGGTCATCCCAAAGTTTGTGCTGAACGCAAAAAACGCGGCGGGGACGGCTGTGCAGTACGACGTCAGTAACGCTCTGCAAGCCATTGGCGTTTCCACCCTGGCAGACATTCAGAAGAACGCTGGCTCCAACGCTAAGACAGAGTCAGAAGTGGGGGAGAACAGGGCTCAGGCAATGAAGTATAACGCCGAGGCGACTAGCGAAATCCCGGCGAAGGCACGTTACTACAACGCACTTGCCGATGCGCAACCGGGCAAGGCTGCCGCCAGGGATGCCGCCGCTGCCGCCAAGCGCGGAACCGAGTACGACATTTTCAACAAAGCATATCAGGCTCAGTTGGGCAACAAAGGTCCAACGCTCCCGTGGAAGCAGGAAATCCCCGGAAAGGGGCTTGAGTCCCTTGGCGACGATAACGGCGGGGCAATCATTACCACCATTGGCACAAGGATGATTGACTCTGGCATGGGTGGCGGTCAGGCATTTAGGATGGCATCCGACATTCTTGGTCAGATCAATACGGCGGCATTGCGTGACGTTGAGGATTACCACCGCAAATTAAGGGCTGACCCAAAGAGGTACAACACAGACGAGAAGATGGTGAATCGATCTCTCATGGACCCGAACTTCAAAATGCAGGGATTCAACGAGTTTCGCAACCGCCGTCTGCAAGCCTACTTGCGACAAGTTGATGAAAGAATGAGCCAGAGAGACAAATAATGCGTAACGATCTCGCGCATGTATTCTCGTTCGACCCTGCCGCTCGGTTGGTTGATGACCCAGTCGAGCAGGAACGGCGTCGTGTCGAGAGCGGTGAGGCTACACAGCGCCGAGCCGCCGCTATCCAAGATAAGGCTGTACCTAATAAGTCCCTGGAAAGCATCTTCCGATTTGAAGACACAGCGCCAGCGCCAATTCAAGCCCAGCCTACCCGGACTGCCGCTATCAATAAAGAGCCAACCGCGGAGACGCCGGTCGTCACAGATAAGCCTGGTGGTTTCTGGGACCGGTTAAGCCGTGAGCCAAAGTATCTTGGCTCGGCACTTGAGCGTGGATGGAACAACATTCTGTCGTCCGTTAACGGCATGAAGATGTCTGAGTACGGGGAATTTATCGAGAAGTTCAATAATTCGTATACGCCCGAGCAGATTGCCGCCAGTCCAGAACTGCAAGCCAAGAAGCGTGAATACGAACAGAACTTTGCTCGCCTTGCACAAGAAAGTGCGGAACTGTCCCGCAAGAACGAAGAGATTCTTAAGTCGGACCGTACTCGCCCAGAGTCCCAGCAAATGTTTGGTGCTGGCAAGCCCGATCGAGGTTGGGCTGAAGCCGCAAGCGAAATTGGTGGAGCAATCGTTAGAGACCCAGGGTCAGTTGTTGACCTAGCCTTAACGTCCGGTCCGTCGACCCTTGCTTCCATGGCATCAGCCATCGCCGTGTTCCTCGCGACCAGGAATCCAATTGCCGCAGCAGCGGCTGGTGGTGCAACCTCCGGTTACGTGGAGTTTGGCAACGAGTACGCCGGTAACCGTGCCGAGGGGATGAGCCACGAAGAAGCCTGGAAGACTGCCGCTCTTAAGTCTAGCGTCATTGGTCTGGCTGATGCGGTCTCGATGAAAACAGCCGGTCGGGCACTGGACACAGTTGTTGACGCTGTTGAAAAGGGCGCAACCAGGACCGCGGTAAAGACCGTTGCAAAGGAAACTGGTCGACAGGCGGCTCTTGGTGCAGGTGGCGAAGCCGGTGGATCACTGGCTGCTGGCAAAGATATCGATCCGACCAATGTCCTGCTCGAAGCGGTGGGGGAAACAGTTTCTGCACCTGCTGAGGCTGTTACTACAAGCCGCCGTTTTAACCGGATGGCAGACTCTGCGACCGCCGACATCAACGAAAAGGTTGATCCTGTCGCCCCCGTACCCTCTGCCAAACAGCCAGGAACAACAGTGCAACAGCCAACAACAACTGTTGATTCGATACTCACAGGATCATCTGTTGATCCTGCGGCACCCACACCCGTAGCAACCACTACCGGCACAAACCAGGAAAATCAAGCGCCTATAACTCCTGAATCCGCCCAACCCGCGGATACTGCAACAGCGGTGCTAGTAGCCGAGCCTGTGGAGACGACCGAAAACCAGGCTCAAATAATGAGCCAGGTAGTTCCGACCTTGGTTGCGGAAGGTACCGTCACATCTAAAGACCTTGACGCACAACTGTCGGAAGTGGATGCAGAGGCGACCGCTCAACTGGCGGCAAGCCAGATGGTCGAAGAAACGCCAGAGCCCCCCAGCGTTCCGCCGGACCGCCAGATCCAAGTCAACCTGGGCAATGACGGCAGTCGTTTCGTCGTCTTCGAAGACTCCCTGCACAAACAACTGTTCCAGTTGGGTAGCCGCATCCGTCAGGCGTTCTCTGGTCGTCCAGAGATTCTGAAGGATATCAATGGTCTGACCCAGTACCTGAGCGCCAAATTGAAAATGGACCCCCAGCAACTTCGGCAGTTTGCCGTCAACTACCGAGAGTCGGTGGTGGCTGGCTCACGCTTGGTCGAGGTTGATGGAACATTCCAGGCTCCAGTACCGGGCGCTACGAACCCGATACTCCAGTCGGCGGTCCAGGAGATCAACCAGGAATTCAACCTGACAGGGGGGGAGTCCGTCCAGATTCAGGAGGCTCCCGCCAACAAGCGCATGTCCACCATTGCCAAAGCGATCAAGCAAGCCTTTGGTACGGACGTCGTATGGGTGAACTTCGGTGAGAACCAGCAGATCACGACCAACCGCGGTCGCTCGTTCGGCGCCTTTAATGGCATGCGGGTCGGTGGTCGCAATGCGATCCTGCTCGACGCCAGCAATCCTCAGTTCCTGAACACGCTGGGTCATGAACTCACCCACGTCCTGGAGACCAAGTACCCCCAGATCTACGCGCAACTGGTGGCGCTTGCCCGTGAGCGTATTCCGGCAGAAGCACAGACCGCCTTGCGCAATCGCCTTTCTGGTGCGATGCAACGAGAGTCCGGTCGTGTGCTAGACGAAGCCCTCTTCGAATCCGAACTGGTTGCCGAGATGATCGGCGAGCAAGCCATTGATCCTCAGTTCTGGATCGATGTCTTTAATTCCTCTGCCGACCGCACGTTTGCGCAGGACTTCATCAACACCATCCAAGACATCATCAAAAAACTGCTGGCTGTAATGCAGGGTCCGCAGTTTGTTAAGGACCGCAAGGACTTGATTGCTGTCCGAGAGGCGGCTACTCAGGCGTTCCAACAGTGGATTCAACAGGAGCAGACAAGTGCAACAGACACCCAAACAACTAACGTCCCGTCCCAGCCCGGACAATTTGCGCGCGCGCTTAATCGGAGTAGCGGCAAGTCGGAAACAGACCCCATTGTCAGCCGAGATGAAGCGTACGCTATCAACCAAAAATACCCAGCCTCTGACAAACGCAAGGGGCGTTGCCACGAACTAAGCGTGGTAAAGGTCGTCATGGATTTTGGCAACCGCTTCACCCAGGTTCTTGGCGTTGCGAAGGCAAACCCTGTGTCCCGCATTTGGCACTCGGTTGTCCGTGACCCGGAGACCAACAATATCTGGGAGCCGATCAGTGATCGCTGGTACACACCAGAAGCCATGGACATTTTTGGCTTCGAGCCGGTGCTGGAGAAGACTGCCGCTGAGGTGCGCCGTGAGGCGAGCAGTTCTGGCGTCTACCCTGACCAGGGCAACTACAAGCCCCGCGGCTGGGAACAGGACTACATGCGCCCAGGGGACTATGACCCCGACTACACCATTACCGGGTACGAGCCGGAGGCTGACCCAATAACCCAGGCAATGCGCATTGGTCGCCAAATGCAACAGACTCGCGACCAACAGGATGACGTACAACCAACTCAACAGGACACAGCGCCGACCCAGTTCTCACGCAAGACTGCGGATCAGGTCGTGTCTGATATTGCAGACGGAAAACCACTGAGTTCTGTTGCCCGTAAACAATACCCTGAGATAGCAGGTGCATACGATAAGGTAGTAGATTTTGTCGAGAAAAAGGCTCCGACTGTTAACGCCAAGTTCGAGCAGATGCTCAAGCGTCTTGCTCAACAGGCTGGCGGCAAAGTAAAGATGGGTCCGATCAAGAAGGTCAGCCGCGCCTACTCAAAGGTGTACTTTGATTACGGCAACAATGTCGACGAACTGAACGACGTCGTGCGCGCAACCCTGGTTCTCGACAACATTGACCAAATCCCTGGCGCAATTGCACAGGCGCAATCAATGTTCGAAGGTTCGTTTGTCAAGCGAAACCTCTGGGCTGAGGGTGCAGAGCCCTTGGTTGGCGGCTACCGTGACGTGATGTTCCGCGGCGTCGCTGTTGACGGCATGCGCGTTGAGTTGCAGATGAACGTTCAAGAAATGATTGACGCCAAAGACGTGGCGCACAAGTGGTACAAAGAGTCGGAAGAGTTAACTCGGAAACTGAATGTTGGGTTACTGACCGACGAAGAGTCTCGTACCGCGCAGGAGAAAATACAAAAACTTACTGAGCAACAATCCTCTGCTTACTCGGTTGCGTTCAATGAGGCGAATCGTTCACGGAACTCTGCTTCTTTGAGCGGTACACCGTCAGAGAGTAGCAACATAATGCTGAACGGCACCGCCTTGGCTTCGTTCCAGCGAAAAGGAAACGCATCTCCGGGTCGGAACGTAACTGGTACGCCATTAACTTCAGCGAACTCTGTTCCTGCTGGGAATGAATTTGGTATTGGCACGGATGTAACTCCTGTAGGCACACTAAATGATATTGTAAACCAGCAAAATGATCGTGACAACCCCCTGTTGTCAGCGGTTGACGAAGCAGAGGCTGAGGGGCGCGTACGCCGCCGTGAGAACCGCAAGGAAAACATCGGCGCTCCAGTTAATGATCGCGTGGTCTTTGCCAAAGAAGGCAAGACCTTCGCTGTTGGCAAGATCACCATCCAGGACTGGATCGGTCGGGTCAACGACCTGATGACCACCGAGGAGTTGAAAGACTCCCGCACGTGGTACCGCCAACTGGACAACGCGTTCCGCCCCATCTTTAAGGATAACGTCGCTCAGTACGCGCTGGCGTGGCTGCTGTCGCAAAAGCGCGCCAGCCCGAGCAAGGGGTTCACTGACGTACTCCGTGCCGCTGACATGGCTGCTGGCAAGGCTGAAGTCAAGAAAGCCGGTCTGAACCAGCAAGCATTGATCGATGTCCTCCAAGGTAGGGTCCCACAAGAGGGGGTCGGTGCCAAGTTGCTTGACTTCCTGGACAGCGAACTCGGTCGAACAACCAGAACAGTTGTTCGTGACGATCCACGCGGTCGTCAACCAGCAGCGATCGACGTCTGGGCACAGCGAGACATCGGCTTTGTAGACCCGAAGGTCTTTGAGTACGTCCGCAAAGAGTTTGGCGAGGATGCTGTTGCACAATTGGACAGCGACCGCACGACGGATGGCGAGGCTCAGTACGAATACGGCATCGACTTCTACAACGACGTCGTCGAGTACTTAAACGAAACCAACTTTGATGGCGGCGGCTGGACTGCGCGTGAAGTACAGGCTGTCGGCTGGGTCACTATGCAGAAAGCCATGGGCGTCAAGGCGGAGTTTGTGCGCGACATTATCGGCATGAACACGCGCCGCATTTCCATTGGCTTGGCTCCCGGTCCGGACTCTGTCCTGGCTGGCAAACTTGTCGGGAAAGAAATACCGGTAGAAGTTGCCCAGCGCGAGATCGATTACTTGGCAAATCTTGCCGGTGTGAACATCGTTCAGAACGTCAACGGTGTCGGTGCCTACCTGCAATGGATCGAGGGCGCAATCCAAATCGATGCGGTTGCCAGCCCCGAGGCTATTGCTGACTTCATGGACATGGTCGGCTATGCGTTCCAGCAGACAGAGATTATCAATACCCGAGCGCTTGCGTCCGGCAAGAACATGGCGGTCGACATTCTTGCTGATGGTCTAACAACTGTTGAACAGTCGACGGCATTCTTCAGCAAGTTCCTGGAGTACGGTCCGAAAGACAAGAACGGCGAGCCGCTTGCACCTGGGTTCCAGCAGATTATTTTAGATGGAGTGCCCGGTATCCGGCTGTTGAATCTTGCTGGCAACTGGAGGCAAACTCAGGTCGCTGAAATTTACGATGCATTAAACACCGTAGCGTCTGACTTGAATGTACAATTACAAGACGTCGTGGTAAAGCAAGTAGTACTGAAATCCACGAAAAACGATTGGAAGGAAAACTCTGATGGTCAAGCCTATCTCAATTCGCTACGCGACAGAGGAAGACTACAAGAAGCAGGAGAACTCGTTCGTCGGTACCCTCCATCGCGGGTCGACGTCGCCGGTGACGGAACCATCTCCTGGAACCGTGGACCAAACGACACAACAGGCGGACAAACAAGAGCCCAGTTCTCCCGAGCCAACCTAAACAAGATGGTTGAGGGCGCGCCGGATGCGCCCGATGGTGTAGTACTCGGATTCGTACCCCCCGTTCTCCAGGCAGTCGGCGTTCAACGTCTGCCGCTCGTCATCACTAAAGACAAGGTCGTCAAGATTGTCACGCCAGAGCGCGTTGGCAAGGTGATAGAAAATCGCACGATTGGCGGTCGGGAAGTTGCTCCCCGCATCCCGCTCTCTGTCGACCAGTTGTATGCGCTTCCTCAGTTGCTGGCTGACCCGGTTGCGATTCTGAAATCCTCCGAGCGCTCAAGCACCGGCGGCAAGGGATTGGTGATCATTACCAGCGCGAAGGTTGATGGGTACCCAGTGATCGCCACGATTTCCGAGAAGGCAAGCATGACCGTCGTTGAGGGTGAGAGATTCGAGGAACTTCAGGTCACCGAGATCACGACCGCTCTCCCAAAGAACCAGACGATTCCATCCGGCGGCACTCAGATGTCGCCACTGAACAGAGACCTTGCGCAGAACGCGCTGTACTTCAATAAGGAACGAGGTGCGCAGTTGGCTCAGGGTCTTCGGCTCTCCTTGCCTCGCCTGAGAACTGGCACCTCCAATCCAAATGTACTTCTTCCAGAAGGTATTGTCAAGAGGTATGGAGAGAGCGCATTTAGGTTTGAGAGGGTCGACATCCCCATCCAGCGTATTCGCGGTGGATCGCGCTTCAGTCGTAATCAAACTCCGACCCTGGCTGAAGACATGCAACGCCAAATGGATTGGGTTCAGGAGCAATCCGAACTCGCCGGTTACAAAGACGCGGATGAGTTCATTGAAAAGGACTACGACGGATTCATTCGCATCGCTACGAAGTGGCGCGAGCAGAACCCAACTTATGTCCTGTTCAGCAGAACCATCCCGCCCGTCCGCGGGAACCGGTTTGCGCTTCCAGGCTTTGGTCGGCTCCGCGGACTAGTTCGCGGAATCCAGAATGAGGTGGGTCGTGCGGCTCAAGTGCAGAAGGCTGTCGCTGAACAGGGCGGCATCCTTACCGACGCAACCGATATTGAGAGCGCCATGCACCGGATGTACGGTCGAGGTGGCTCACGCCTGGACGACTTCCGTAAGAAGATCTGGCAACCACTGTTGGACAAGGCGGCAAAAGACCGCGTCAGTTTTGATGACGTTGCTTTGTATATGTACGCCACTCACGCACCGGAAGCCAACGCCCAAGTTGCGTCTATCAATGCCACGTACCCCGACGGCGGATCTGGCATGACAAACCAGGAGGCGGCGGACATCCTTAAGGATCTGCGCCAAGACCCGGTGAAGTTTGCCAAGACCAAGCAGTACGCCGATCAGGTCCAGGCAATCACCCGCCTCACACAGCGGGTGCTAGTCAATGGAGACATCGTCAGCCAGGACAACGTTGATGCATGGAACGCCACCTACAAGTACTACGTCCCCCTGAAGACGTTTGAACAGGTGGATAGCAGTGGCTCGACGACCAACTCCGGCAGGTTCGACCTTGCTCAAGAGTTCAGCAAGCGTCGTCTCGGTCGTAGCACCAGGGCTGGCGCAATCATTGAGAACATCCTCACGGACTACGAAGACGCTATTGTCGCCGTTGAGCGCAACAACGTTCGCAAGGCATGGCTGAAGTTCATCCTGGATAACAGAGACTCGAAACTCTGGCAGGTCAACCGACCCGTTATGACTCGGGCATTTTTTAAGAACCCGATCGAAGAGGTCCGTTATCGGCTTGGCATTCAGTCTGACCAGAACACTCTGCCAGTCCGTGTTGGCGGCAAGGTGTACCACATGGTTATCGAAGACGCCGAGACCCGCCGTGACCTGGAGATGAGCAGTGTCTTGTCCGGAACGTCAGACGGGTTCAAGCATTTCTTTGGCATGTGGTCCGGCATCAACCGAACACTCGGCAAACTGTGGACAGCGCTGTCCCCCGCGTTCATCCTGATCAACTCGATCCGTGACACGCAGACAGCCCTGATCAACAGCGGTGTCGAGCAAGGGTTTGGTTCGTCCCTGAAGATCCTCAAGACATTGCCGGGGGCGGCTTACACAATCCTGCGCGCAGAGCGTAACGGCAACTGGGCTGGCACCGGGAGCCTCAAACAGATCTACGACCAGTACAAGGCTGACGGCGGCAAGACCGGATTCCTCGATCTCAAACAATTGGAAGACCGTCAGGCTGAAGTCATCGCCGCTTTCCGCAACGCACAAGCGTCCATTGGAAACCCGCTGTCGTACCACCGTCTAGTCATGCGCTACCTCAAGGCAGCGGAAGACATGATCCTGGACGTCAACGGTGCGATCGAAGGTGCCGCAAGGGTGGCGGCGTACAAGGCGGCTCTTGAGTCCGGCAAGTCAAGGATCGAGGCGACCAACATCGCCAAAGAGATCACGGTCAACTTTAATCGCCGTGGTCGCTGGACCCCTGTGATGTCGTCTCTCTACCTGTTCTTCAACCCCGCTGTTCAGGGCGCTGTCCGTACCGGCAAGGCTGTGTTCAGCAAGCGCGGTGCAGTAGCGGCATCCGGTTTGGTGGGGCTTGGTTACATGGTGGCAATGATGGCGGCTCAGGCAACCGGTGATGACGATGAGCCGTATTGGGATAAGCCGTCCTACCGCACCCAGAAACTCAAGAACCTGATGTTCATGGGGGCGGACGGCGACACGTACACGGTCCCGCTGCCTTACGGTTTGGGTTTCTTCGTTTCGCTTGGGTATGCGATCAAGGATCTGGAGCGTGGCATTGACCCATGGAAGGTGTCCGCGTTCTTGCGGGATGCGTTCTTCATCCACTTCTCCCCGCTTGGTGCCGCGGAGAATATGGCGACGTTCGTGTCCCCAACGATTGTAGATCCGATCTATGTGCTGGCGTCTGGTCAGCGCGAAGATGGTATGCCGCTCATGCCAGCAGACTTCAGTGGGATCAAGCCGGACAGCGAGCGCTACTGGAACAACAGTCGAGACAGTGTGTTTCAGAACTTCACCTCCTGGATGAACGAAGTTACTGGCGGGTCACCGGCTCGGGCAGGAAAGGTTGACGTATCGCCCGAGTCACTGAACTACATCACGACATTCGTGACCGGCGGTTTAGGAACATTTGTTAAGGATGTTGTTCAGACTGTTGACCTGTTTGCCAACGTTGGTGCTGACGCTCCCTTGGAGCAGAACAAAATCCCAATCCTCCGCGCCCTATACAAGAACGAGACCGGACGTGCGGACGCCTCCGCTTTTTACGAGAACGTCAAGAAAGCAGAGGTTGCCCTGGAGGAGTGGAAGGTATCTTCCGAGATCCGCGACAAAGCCACAGACTCCATGCTGGATCGGGTTGCTGAGAACAGGCGCATTGCCATGCTCGGTGGCGCGACCGACAACTACAAGAAGGCTCTGGCGGCATTGCGGATGGAAGACATCAAGATCCAGACGAACGACACGCTAGACCGGGCGACCAAGTTTGAGATGCGCAAGAACGTGGCTGAGAAGATGCGGAAGTTGCAGGTCGACTTCAACCGCCAGTTCTACCAGGGCACTGACGAGAGGTAACAGTCCACCCACAATCCCACGAAAAGCGCTTGTACGGGCGCTGTAAATGATTGAAAAGATTGCGCTTTTGGACGGACTGTTAATCCGTAGGTCCCTGGTTCGAGCCCAGGTCGGGGAGCCAAAATTCCTAGGCGTATCAGTAACCTAACGAACTCGCTGGTACGTCTCGCTACCATCTAGGTGTATCCGACCGGACCCACACCGTCACCACAGTAGAACAGTTGTTCAGACTGCTACTTGCAAAGGACGGATAACCACTCCGGCGGTCGGAGCCCCGTTCGATACGTACTGCCTTGCACCCTCCGCAGACAGGTGCGCGTATCGGTTCACCATCTCCAACGTTTGCCAACCACCAAGCGCTTTGAGAGTCAGCAGCGGCGTCCCGTTCATGGCGTGATAGGAGGCGAAGGTATGCCTCAGATCATGCCAACGGAAGTCGCTGATCCCAGCGCGCTTAAGTGCGCTTTGCCATGCCGTATTGTTCGGGTCAGCAATCTTCTGCCCCTTGTAGGTAAAGACGTACGTCTGATGCTTACCCAACTCCCCTAACAACAGATCAACACAGCGGTCCCCAAGCGGGATCGCATGGTTCTTGCCGGACTTGTAGTCCGAGCCGTCAACCCAAGCGATCTTTCGCTTCATGTCAATCCGGTCCCACCGCAGTCCAGTTACATTGGACCGCCTCAGACCCGTCAACAAAGAGAACTCGACCATCACTTTTAAGTGGTGCGGCAGTTCCGCCATCAACCGTGCAATCTCGTCCTCGGACAGGAAACGCACACGCTGTGACTTCACCTTGTAAGACTTGACCTTGATCTGGCGAGTAGCCAGACCCCACTCCATCGACTTGTTAAAGAGCGTTTTGACGAAAGCCAGATAATGGTTGGCGTTGCTCGCCGTGGTTTCATCACGCTTGATTTCGATGACCTTTCGGACATCGTCATCGGTGATTGAATCCATGAGGCGACCAGACCAGTACTTGGTCAGCCAAGCCGCTATCTGTTCGTCACGGTCTAAAGACCGCTTGTCTCGACGCTCGACAAACCAGCGCACACAGGCTTTATCCCAGGTTGGCTGTTCAATCATCCCAGCCCGGATCTCTGCCACCCGCTTGTCGTGGTACCTCTGGGCGGCATCTCTGTCGCTCAAGCCACTGGACTCACGGACTCGTTTGCCATCAGGTCCTCGAACCTCGATCCACCACACACTGCCACGTTGATACATGCTCATACGAACCTCCTGTGACAGCGCCCGTACGGGCACCATTTTATCACTTGGTATTGTCTTTCGGTAATAGATCAAGGTGGTAAAGAGCCCTGATCTCCATTGCCGCGGCGATTGTTCCGTACCCCTCCATCCCAGCCCGTTCACATGCGTCGGCACAGCGACTGGCTGTTTCTTCCCTGATCTGCCAAGCCAACTCTAAAAGCAGGTCCTCAATGGTGTTCGCGTGATCCGTCGAGTAGCCGCGATTAGCAGCCCAGACACATGCTCGCTCAAGCGTACTACCTGTTCCCATAGCCAGCCTCCTTAACAGCGTTAACAGTTGTTAGCCTGGAGATCATCCGATCCCAGTTCTCATCGAATTCCCGAATCGGGTCGGCGTCGAGGGGGATGAAATAAGCCGGACGCCCGTTGTTGTAACGGTCCATCCAGTAGCGCTCGTCTTTTCCCTCGAACCCCAGGCACCAACCAAAGATCAGCGCTTGGTTACGCTCCAGCCCTACCAAAACGAAGACGTCCTCTTCTTTGTCCCGCGGATGCAGGATCAACTCGGGCGGGTTTTTCCTGGTGGCTCGGACCTGGACGTTGCCGACGTCGGCGGCTGTTAGGTTCCCAATTGCCCCGTTCCAATACAGCCCCAGCCACTTGGCAACCGCCATCTCCCCGAAGGCGCCGTCCATCATGTACTGGAAGCCGCGGGAGTCTTCGGCACCGTACATCTCACGCTTGCCGTTCGTCAGGTTCTGGGCGTAACGCTGAACACAAACGCTTCCGGCAATGATGATCTCGGACTCGGTCAGAAAGACGGGCTTGAAGCGCTCATCCATTTCCGCCCCGAGCCATGATCTTTCCACTGCACTCGTCAGCGACTGCCTCAAGTTCTGGGTAGTGTTGACGGGCGTACTTGATTGCCTCCTCATCGCACAGGGCGGCACACGCCTCACGCTCCGCCAGCACTGCGGCTTTGATAGCCTCCATACTGGCTTCAATGACGGCGGCGTCGTGTTTAGGCTTTAGTCGTGCAATCTCTCGGCGCACATAAAACTCAGCCTTTTCAAGATCTCGGACCGGGTCGTCGGTCTTGAGCCCCGCTCGCCAGATGTACTTCACCGCGTTGCCAAGGTTGAAGTTCATGTGTTCGGTGATCTGAATACACTCGACGCCGGACGGATGCGAGGTGTAATGAGGTGGGTGGTTGACCATGTCAGTCATGCTTACTCCAATCGAAGAATCTCAATCACTTGTTTGCCGCGGTTGACGTGGGTGGTATAGGTGCCAGCGCCCCAGTTCTCAGACATCCATGCGCAAGCGCCAGACTGTGTCGCGGTTGGCGGCACCTCGCTGTCGAACGGAATGTTTGCAACCTGCCCAGCCTCTAGGTTGCGGATGTAGTCCAAGTAGGTTGCGCGGACCGCGCCGTACTCAAACTTATGGGACGAGCGCGATTTGCTCATCACGCGGTCAATGTCATGCTCATAAAAGTTGCCATCGGCGTCAACGATTTTGAACGCGCAGCCAACTTGGCGAAGGTTGCGCATTGCAACCGTCAAAACTTTTTCGTAAATTTGTGGCGTTTCTGTCTTTGTCTTCATCTTTGTCCTCGTTAATTTTGGCTATGTACTGATGCGTTACCTCGGCTGTTCGAAATCGAAAGCCACATACAACACACTCACGCCGTCGTTGTACCCAACCAAACGACGAGTGGCGGTACGTAACGCGAGTGTCTTTAACATGCGTATCGCCGCCGCACTTAAGGCATTGCATACACGCCTCAGAACGGAAGACCGTTGTTCCACGCTGGGCATGCGTGAGAGACGTTGCAATAGTTGGCGCAACGGCGGTACTCGCCTTGTCGACAAACAACGCTGTGATTTTTCCCAGCCTTGTCTGCCGCGTCCTGCGCATCGTCCGGGTTGTCATACAACTTGATCGCGGACTTGCGCCCCTCTTTCATAAGAGCCCAGACCGTTTCAGTTTTCCAGCGCTCCTCGTCTGTGCAAGTCGGCGGCTCCGCTTCCTGGTGAGCCTTAACGCGCTCAAGAAGGTAAGCCTCTTGGCGATCAAGATCCCAAAGCGGGACCTCGATCACACCAACCTGTGTTTGTGGGTAGTCGGCGTCGAAGGTTTTGCTCATGACCCAGTCGCGGTAGATCGCAATGATCTGCAACTTGGTAACGAGGTAGCGCTCGTCGTCAGTCCGCTGGTACTCGCGTCGGCACAGCGCCGCCAGCAGATTCAACTGTTGCTCCCACTCAACCTTGCCGTCGCGGGACCAGACGCTGGTGACCTTGAAGTCGTTAAGAACACCCCCCTCCAAAACATCCATCTGCCCGGAAACGATCCAGCCATTTACCTCTGCAAACAGCCGCTGTTCAACAACCGCATCAGTTGTTCCCTCGGGATAGGCTCGCTCCAGAACGGAGTGAACCGACTGCCCAAGCAGAGACCAGATGCGGTCGGATACATCCTCTTGAACCTCGGTCGTCTCACGCAACTTTCGTTGGTAAGGCGGGGCAATTAGCCCCGTGACCGAGATGTCTGACTTGCCCTTGGTGTAAGGATCGTTTGCGACCGCGGCATAAATGCTACGGGGCAGGTTGAGTCGGTTCGTTAACATGCGTCCCCCTTAAAACGGAATGTCGTCGTCGAGCGTGTCGATGCTGCCGTCGTCCGCCTTGACTTGGTTGTGTTCGCCACGAACTGCCGCTTGGTACTCGGGCGTGGTCTTGATCTTTTCCTTGAGGGAGTCAGGAAGAGACTCGAATGCGGCGGCGTCAAACGTAGATAGCGAAAAGAATAGAGAGGGGTTGACCTGGGGTGGGACCACCATGCCTCCGGGTACCTGCATGACGGAAGCGATATTGGCGTAGACCCGCTCACCTTTGTCGGTGTGAACTACGTTCAAGAGGCATGGCTTGCCAAGGATGTTGGCAAGATCAAACCCGGACAACTCGACGGGGCTGAACTTGCGACCACGCCAGGACTCAAGGACCTTGCGAAGCGTTGCCTTTTCAGAGAGGCTGGCAGTGAATCGCTGGTTGATGGTGTAAGGCTTGCCGTTGTTCTCGCCCTCGGTCATCAGATTGGTGGGTAGTTCCCAGGTCACCAGGATCTGGTGCTGGTGCTTGGTATCCCCCTTGAAGGTTGTCTCCTGGGTGCCAAGGTCAACAATACGGAAGCAACGCGCGACATGTGCGCCAGCGGGTGCGGGTTTGTAGTCGCCGCCACCACCGGACTCTTTTACGATCAGGCTCATTTTGAGTTCCTTTTGGTTGGTTTCAAATTCCTCTTGGTATTGTTGAAGGGCAAGCGAATGGGCGTACCACTGACCTTGAGAGTCGTCGTCGTCAATGTCCTGCGGTACGCCCATCTTTTCCCCTCCTCGCTCAACACCACTTGCATGGTGTGAGAGGGAGTGTAAGGACGGTTGTGTAGGTTGTCAATACCTTTCGGTATTGTCCGTCACAATTTCTTTATGGTCATCGAAGTGAGGGCGCGACCAAGGATTTCCTGCTTGTTGACAAACGCCTGGGTGACCTTGACCGGGGCATAGGCGGTGTTGTCAAAAGACAACACCCACCCCTCTGCGGTCTTGCGAAAACGAACAAGGCTTGGTCCGTCTTGAGCGTTGACGACAAATATCGAGCCGCTTTGGTCGACCTTCCGTTCGGACTCGGAGGTGTCCAAGAACAGCAGGTCCCCCGCGGACACAGTTGGGGACATGTGGTCAGACTTGACTCGAAAGACGGCGATGTGACCGGCTGGGGTGGCGGCGCTCATTTCCTTGAGGCTGGTGCGATCAAGCGTCAACCACTCGTCGATGCGGGTGTTGTCAATGATAGAAACCGTGACCGCACCAGCACCCTCCGCCCCGTGAAATGGCTTATCCAGCCAGCCTTGCGGGAGAGCGAGTGATTTTTCAATACCACGGCAAAGTTTTTCTCCGATCCCGCGTTTTAGGTTCGGGTTTTTGCTTAGGATCAGGTTGATGAGATTAGGGTGCCTACCGGTAGCCCGACAAAACGACGCCCTGTTCCCTTCAAATCGGTCCTTGATGAGTGCATCAAGATTTGACCTGCGGATCTGCTCAAGCATTTTAGTTTCCTAACGGGGTCTCAAGTTGCGAGGCTCCTTTTTGTGAGTGGATTCGAACATTACCATTTGGTATTATTTTATGGCAATAAGTTATTACCCTCCCTTGATGCGCTTAAAGGGGTTTTTTTTGGGGGGGGTACTACATCTAGTAGTGGTCAACCAACAATTCTCTGGCACAATATCAAATGGTAGTGTTTTCTAACAAGGGGAATTTCATGGAACTCAAGGACTACGTCAGAGGGTTGACGCAAATGGACCGGGAGCGCCTCGGTCACATGGCTGGGTACACCGGAGCCTACATAACCAACCGGATCTACAAGGGCAGTTCGGTAACGATGGCTCTTGCGGTTGCGGTCGACAAGATGAGCAACGGCGCGGTTGACTTTCGCACACTGATCAACAAGAGCGATGCTGTTGACTGGAACTACGTGAAGAACGCTCTCAATCAGCGACCAGAAATTGTTTTCATTGACGATACCTCAGAGTCGTAGTTAACTACGGTATAGTATTCGCTCGACTGCGTTGTCGGTGATCCTAATACGGCGGGGCGCAGTCTAGAAATCACTACCGTGGGTAGCGCTGAGAAAGTGAGCGGGGCGGCGAAGCCAGCACCCCAGGCGCGAAAAGGCTGGCGGGTCATGTCGACGGTGACGTGTGAAGGAACCTTGGCTCATGCCCCAGGTATGGGCTAGGTTCGTCTCGGGTTCTGTGTGAAGGAAGGTTAAGTTTCTTAACGTTAATAACGTTAAGTTCATTCCACTGACAGAAGTTTAATTTCGTCTGACCACAATGGGTCAATTTCGTCTCACCATCTCCCTGGTAGGCGGAGCAATAATTCGCCGTGAGGCGTTTTTTTTGCAAAAAAAAACACCATAAGGTATTGTCACGCTTCTATAACGTTTGTAAAATTCATTAACGTCAATCTAAAATAGGAAAGGACAGCAAAGATGGTTGCATTCATTCAATTTCCAATAGAGATCAACGTTGACCGCGAGGTTGGGATTGCAACAGTCTCCCAGCGCGTCGGTGATCATGCTGAAGAGGTGGTCACCATAGAGATTTCGAAGGACCAGGCAATACAAATCGCCGACTTCCTGCTCAAGGAATTCAAGGTCAAGAAGACGGCGTTGGTCCGGGGCGATGAGACGGGCTTTGACCAGTTCTGGTCAGCCTATCCAAATAAAGAAAAAAAGGCGCCAGCATTGGTGGCTTGGAAGCGCGACAACTGCGCGTCCATGCTCGACCAGATCCTTGCTGACGTTGATTGCCGCAAGCGATCGCGCCAGTGGGTCGATGGCTATATCCCTCACGCCCTCACCTACCTCAATCAGAAGAGGTACGAGGACGGCGGCGATTCGCAGGGCGTTGCAATGCCCTGGGAAGGGGCTTTGTGATTATTCCTGAGAACGCCAACGTGCTTCTCAAGGCAAGGATGAGTGGGTTCGCCCCCAGCGATCCACTCCTCATCGTCTTCAGTGGTAAGCGATACAACAACTACGACCCGGTCGTCTACGCAAACGCAGTCAAGGACTATGACTGGCGGTTCGCTAAGGGGCTGAACGTTTACGTTGTGTGGCACTCCCTCATCGATGGCTTTGACCGGCACATGAAGGCGCTCTGCAAGGTTGTCAAGCAGCCCGTCGAGTACTACCACGTCGACCGCGGCGCTGGTGGTTCACTTTGGCTTCTCCCAAGGGCTGACGATGTTGAGGCGGTGTGCCAGAAAAAGATGGACTTCAAGCGCATGCGGTGGGAACTTGATGACATGCCGTGGTTGAAGTTTCAGAACGAGGATATGGTTCGTTTTCTTAAGGAGGCTACTCGTGAAACTAGTGCCGAATTCTATTGACTTCAAACAATACTATTTGGAGTCAGAAGGAACCGAAAAGGTAGTGTCCGCATCGACTTTTGTAGACCGTGTCATTGATCGGCTCTACGGCGAGACAGCAAACAACAGCCCCGTTACCCCGTGGTCAAAACTTGGCGACAGTTATCAGATGCGCCCAGGCGAGGTGACGTTGTGGGCTGGCATCAACGGGCACGGGAAGACGCTGGTCAGCAGTCACGTTGCGCTTCATCTGCTGGTGCAAAACGAAAAGGTTTGCATTGCGTCCTTTGAGATGAAGGGCGAGGCAACGATGGCGCGCATGGTAAAGCAATCGTCTGGCACAGGCTCACCGCCTGTTGACTACATCAAGCGGTTCCACGCGTGGACTGACAACCTGCTCTGGATCTACGACCAGCAAGGTGTATGCGACTCGCAAACACTGCGCGGCGTGATGCTCTACGCGAGTCGCGAACTAGGTGTAACTCACTTCTTTGTTGATTCGATGATGAAGGTGATCAAGGGTGAAGACGACTACAACGGACAGAAAGATTTCGTCAATGAGGTCTGCGCTATTGCGCAAGACACTGGCATGCACATCCACCTGATTGCTCACGTCAAGAAAAAAGACGACGAGTTGACGGTGCCAAACAAGTTTGACGTGAAGGGTTCGTCGTCGATCACCGACCTTGTCGACAACGTCTGCATTGTTTGGCGCAACCGAGTCAAAGAGAAGACGTTGTCTGACCCGAAGGCAAAACCGGAGGTTTTCGAAGAAGCCATGAAGTTGTGCGATGCCGTTCTCTGCTGGACAAAGCAACGCCATTACGACTGGGAGGGGAAGTTGAATCTCTGGCTTGCGAATGGTCCGCAAAGTTTTACGGACGCTTACCTAAGCAGACCTTACACCTGGGTGCCGCCGGAAATTTCGTGGCGTTCACCTGCATTGATTGTTACTGACCAAGGAGATGGGGATGAAGTTCACACCGGAGGACGTGGAGAAGTTGAGGGCGGCGCGGGAACAGCACCCGGAATTCGCGTCGATGATCGACAAGATCAGGGCGGAGTTTCCGGGGTCAAAGATCACGTATCTCAAGATTGGTGATCTTGAGTACGGGGAAAAGCCAGACCCGTCTAACTTGGTGGTTCCGATCATTCAAACGCCGTCGCGAACAGCGGCAACAGCGAGACCAACAGCGCGAACAGCAAAGACTGTTGGTGAAAAGCGCAGATCAAATACGAGGTACAAAGAATGATTGCGATGACAAGTAGATCACTTACCGCCGCGTTCCTGCTGTTCTTGATGATCGTCGCAACGGTCATTGCCTACACCGGCTACGCATACGCCACATCGTTTCGAGATGGTTACTCGCAGGGTTACCGCGATGGGTACAAGGGAGCCCTGTACGCACGACCGCCGTCTGACGACCTTGAACTTGTGTGCGCAGGTCTTTGGATGGGAGAACAAAGCAAAATTTACGAAGGACGCGAAGCACTCGAAAGGGAGAAGAAAAAATGGAAATAAAAAACGCGATCGCCTTTGAGGGCGAGGTCATGCTCTTGCAGTGGGCAGAGAGTAGCACCAGGGGGAGGACGGTAACGTTCTTGCTCGACAACGAGAGCGAGTCGCACCCGTTCCGAGACTTCACGATCAGGTCGGGCAAGCGAGCCGGTCAGAGATTCATGTGCGCCCTGGTGCAGATTGGCGATGATGAACAGCCGGTCGAACAGCAACAGCGGTATTCACAGTTGGCTTTCCTGTTGTGCAAGGACCCAGCGTTCTGGTATTGGGCAAGCGAGCGGTCGTTTGATCGCGTCAACAGCGAAGAGACAGCGAGGGGGTGGATGTTGTCGCTGTTGGGATTGAGCAGTCGCTCGGAGATCGATCACTCGGATGAGAACCGGGCTCGGTTCGACATGCTCATCAAGATACCGTTCAACGCGTACCGCCATGAATTACAGGCGCCGGTATGACCTACCGCAACGACAAGATCCTACAGGCGGCGCGCTTTGCGCCCCACTGCATGTCGTGTATGAAGAACAACGACGGAACAGTTGTTGCTGCACACAGCAATCAACAGCGGGACAACAAGGGCACCGGACACAAAGCCTCGGACTATCGCGTTGCTTACATCTGCCAGAAGTGTCATGAAACATTGGACCAGGGCATGCACCTCGACAAGCAGTCGCGCATTGATGTTTGGGAACTTGCGCATCGACGAACAGTTGGTTGGCTGTTCGAGTCCGGCGCACTGGCTGTTGATCTAAAGGCGATCACCCAATGATGGGGCAACTGTTCATCTGCAAGCGGTGCATGAAAAGCAAGTCGGTCAGCGGAACCAAGTTGAAGTACTTGCCGCTCACCGGACGCAGTCGTGTGTGTAAAGACTGTGCCGCGGAGATGGTTCGTATCGCTGACGCAACAACCGAAAGGATTATCGATGAGTCGATTACAAAGAGACAGGGGCGCAACAACGGAGCGCGAAATAGCCAACTACCTAAGCGAACAGTTGGGAACAGTAGTGAAGCGCAAGTTGGGTCAAGCCAGGGACTCGGGCGAAGACATATCGATCCCCCCGTTCAGGATCGAGGTGAAGCGACGCCGGGGGTTCGTAGGATTGTCGTTCCTGACACAGGCGGAGACTGGAGCAGAGCCTGGGGAGATCCCAATGGTGATCGTTCGCGTTGATGGCGACATGCGACCAGTTGTTTTGGTCCGCCTCGAAGAGTTTGTGAAGTTGATGCGAGAGGAGTTGCATGACAAGTAATGAACGGATTGGAGCCGCTCTCAACAGCGGGAACTTGCGCAACGACGAGGTTCATTTTGATGCGGACTTGGTAGCGGCGCTTGCGTTTGCGTCACGACTCGGGGTGAAGTTGCAACACGTAGCCTCGGGCGGTTACGTCAGCGACCTGAACCCAGCGATTGCGGAGTTGTCCCGTGTTCTTAAGAAGGCATGCGGACGAAAGAGGTTGGGGTTGAGTTACGACCACGCGCAGTTGGCGGCGACCCAGGCTTTGCGAGAGTGGCTGATCAGGATCTGCCGTTCATGCAATGGGTCGGGAGAGAGGCTGATCGACTACTCCGGAACGTGGAAGCCGATGCGCAAGGGACAGTGCAACCACTGCAACGGGACCGGGATATTCATCCCGACGTGGCGGTGGCGCAAAGAGGTGATGCGCCTGGGTGCCAATGCATCCCAGGACTGGTGGGACAAGCGAATCGAACTGGCGAAAGAGATCGCCGAAGACGCGTACCGATCCGCAAGAAGGAAGGTTGATATGCAAATGAGCGAGGGGCTTTGATATATCGGGGTTTTCCCTAATAACTATTTTCGCCCAACAGTTGTTGTGTAAACCAAACTAGTGTAAAGTCCTTGGCATAGGTGCAAGACAACTATAACTACCTGCGCGCCGGTCTAAGGGACAAGTGTCCTCTAAATTTCTGGATCACCAGAAATAAATTCATTCAACAATATCAACCGGCAATACCGTTCGACAGGACGTCTCGGTAAGGACACGTACGTCGTGCCCTTACCCAGTCGACCTGACGGTCACTGGGGGCAGGAAGCAACCTTAAGCCGGGGGAACCTCACCCCCGGCATTTTTTACTCCTCGCTTTTCGGGCGCCAAGCCAAGTTCCAGAGCGTGTTAACACCAACGGCAATGACCCGCTCCAGGTGAGCCCGATAACGTTCAGCCTTGCCACGATCCCAGCCCGAGTTGGGCAGGTCGGCGAGGTTGACAATGGCGTCAACGACTTTGATTTTGATAGCCGCAGGGCTCATGTTCGGGATTGCCGCAATGATCGCGGCTCTCCTGTTCGGGACGCCAGCCGGGAACGTAACCTCGCTGACGGTCAGTGCGACCCAGATCCCAAACTTGTGAGCCAAGTACTCGCGGTCAACCCCGCAGTCCTCAATAACGTCATGGAGAACAGCGGCAACAACTGTATTCGCTGGCTCACCAAGGACGCGCAGGATGTTGGCGACAGCAATGGGGTGGTTGATGTAGGGGGTGACGCCGTCAGCCCTGAACATACCATCATGCGCCGCGGTTGCGAACCTAATTGCCCGATCAATCAAGACGTCACTGGTGTCGGCATTTTCGAGTTCAACTTTTTTCCACATACGATCCTTTCTGGGGGGCGAACCCCCCTGTTATCACGCAACCCTGCGGGAGTCGCGCCGTGCTAACTGGTCGGCGACAGACTTGAGGCAGGTTTTGTGTAGGTCGGAAAGAAACCCGCTCACCACAGAACCCAGGGCGTAAGCCCGTTTGAAGTGGTGTTCGGAGATACCGATACCAAAACCGATCACGTCGACGCCGTACAAGTCGTAAGCAGACTTGGTCAACTCAGCCATCGAACCGATCTCGCCGCAACCGTCAGTGATGACGATGACCAACTTGCGCTGGGCGCTGTGCGTCGACAACTGTTCGGCGACTGTGCGAATTGCCGAGTAATCGGGGGTACCGCCGTCCGCGGCGCGCTTCATGATGCTGAAGTACTGGGCGCTGTTGGCGCACTTGTCCTGCCAGCGCTTGGCAACGATCAGCGTAGCCGGTGCCGAGTGACGGGCGTTGGTGCCGTCAACCCATTCGCCGCCAATGGTGTGGCCGCCGTCATGGTACGAGGCGTACTTGGTGGTGAAGCCAAGAACCTCGACCTCGCAACCGGCAGATTCAGCCGCCTCGGCAATGGTCCAGCCAAGGTCAACCGACTCCTTGATCGGCTCGCCTTTCATGCTACCGGACATGTCGATGACCACTGACACAGCGGTGTTGATGCCCTCGCTAACCCAGCGGCGCTTGAACACCGACTCGCTGCCAGCCATCATGCGTGACGTGCGCTTGCCGTCGAACCGACCGCCAAGTGCGCCGCCGTCCCAGCCGCAACGCTCAGGTGCCTTGAGAATCCGGTACAACTGAGCCTTGAGAGCGGGAAGCGCAGACTTGTGGAACTTCCGGTAGTGGCGACGCTGACCAGACTCGTCCAACGCAACAACCTTGGACCAGTTGCGGATCACAGACCGAGTGACCTTGCCCATGATCGGGAGGTCGACCGGAGCCTTGGTGCGCGCCAGGATGCTGGCGAACAGGTCGTCAACGTTTGGCTCGGCGGCAACAACGCGAGTTTCGTCGAACGTGTCCGACTCGTCGCTGAAAGGCTCGCTACCGTAAGGCTCGCTACCGTAACCGCCGGAGCCCTCGCCGCCCTCGTCCGAGTCGTCGTCAGACTGGTCAAACAAGACCGAGTCGTCGCGACCACTAACAACCTCCTCGGCGGCGTCCTCCATGTCAGCCCGGAGGTCGCTGGCGCTGACGCCGTCACTGTCCTCGTCGCCGTCCTCGTTGCTGTCCTCGTCGGACTCGCCGTCCCAGTCAAAACTGCTGTTGCCGCTGTTGCTGGCATCAGCGTCATCCTGGTCCTCGCCCTCGTCCTCCTCACCCCAGGCGGGAGCAGAGCCAGCGTCGTCCGCATCGGACTGCTGTTCCTGCTGTTCCTCGGCGCTTGGCGCGCCAGCAGGTTGGTGAACCGGCTCAGATGCCTTGAGGGCGTCGGGCTCAATTGCAAGCCAGCCATCCAGGAACTCACGCGCCAGGGCAAGAGCGCCCCAGGAGCCTTGGCGGTCAAGGGTTAGACCTTTGGCGCCCTCGCAAGCGGCGGCATACAGCGCGCGCTTGGGTTCAGGAATACGGGCAAGAAGCGTTTTGGCGTACCCATTGCCGTCACCAAGCGCGGCGCGGCAGACCAAAGCCAGAGCGAACGGCGCGGAGTTGATGTTGCTAGGGTTGAAGCCAGAGCCATCCGCCGTGGCAGTGAACTTGGACATGAGGCGCTTGAACGCGGAGCGGGAGCCCTTGGCATTGCCAGAGGCGATCACGGCGCGCTCAATACGGGCGTCCTCGATACCGTTCCACAAGTGGAAGACCAGGGGCTTTTGACCACCGGGCGCCTGATTGTCGGTGAACGCAATATGCCCAATTTCATGCAACGTGTAGGCACTGATCAGGTCAGCCTCGCGGCGCGAAACTAAGGCGTTGTCGGGCATCGCCGGGTAGTTGATGCCGTACGACGAGACCTTACCCTCGCTGTTGAGGCTCCAGTAGGCATAAGCCTTGTCGCCAACGAACTTGGCGCGCCCCCCTGCTCGGTTGTACATGGGAACACCCAACGCCGCCAACTGCTTGGCGGCATGGGTAGAGGCGGCGGCTTTAAGGCGCGCGCCCTGGACTCGGTTAGACATTGACAGTCTCCTCAGTGGATTGAACAGCAGGAACAACTGAACTGGCAGGAGTGATGCCTTCCAGGGCAAACCTGATGGCGTCGTCAGAAACGTTGGCGCGCCACAGTTGTTGCAACACCTCACGCGACTCGGGCGAGGCACGGTTGACCATGCACTGCTCGAACGCGAGCCGGTAAGGCACCCCGTCGGTCAACGCCTCGGCGAGGTAGAACAACTCGCGAAGGGTTGGGACGTGGTCCAACTGGGCTTGGTCGCCAGCCTCGCGGCAGACGCAAATGAACGACTCCAGAAGCGCCGCCAGGGACTCCTTACAGCCGGAGCGAGCGGTGATGACTTTGACCTCGGCGGCTGGCTCCAGGTATTTGAACTCAATCGTCCGGGCAAAGCGGTTAACAAACGCGACATTTTGCTCGCGAATGCCAACGTACATGCCGGTGTAGTCACCTCGACCGTTGGAGTTGTCGGCGGCAAAGAACACGACGCCAGGAGCCTTGCGAACGACCTCGCCAGTTTCCGGGACGGTCACAACGCCCTCGGGCTCAAGAGCGGCGTGAAGCGCCGACAGGTACTCGGGACGGGCAAAAGACACTTCGTCAAGCAGGATCACCGCACCAGGACGAACAAAACCGCGGAGAACGACGCCGCGCTGGTAGACGGTGGTGCCGTTTTTGACGCGCTCGCCGCCAATGAACTCGTACTTTTCAGCACTGGAGTCAAAGGAAACGCGGACAAAAGCGCGACCGAGACCGGCGCACAGGTTTTTGACGAACTCGGTTTTACCGGTACCGGCAGGACCTGCAAGCCAGACATTGCGACCGCGCTTGAGTGCGGTCACAGCGGAGAACAACTGTTCGCCGTCGAACTTGTAGATCGGGTCGAGGACCGGGGCGGCTGGGTCATTCCAGACGTCGACGGCTTCCTTGGCAAACTTGCCGCGGATGCCGAAAATCTCGCCCAGTGTTTTGGACGCGACGACCTGGACGTCAGGGACCGGATCGGCAACAACGGGAGCCGGAGCGGTAGCGGCGCCAGACCAGACGCCAGAGATCAGCGGGATGCCGAGAGCCTGGGCGGCGGACTGAACGTCCTCGACAGGCAGACTGGCAACCTGCGCCTCGTACTCCTGCTTGGTTTTGCGAGCGTAGTCGCCAGCAGAGCCGGTGCATCGCTTGACGATGTCGACCAACTGCGGCTTGGTCAGATGAGCGTATGACATGGTGATTCCTCCTGGTTAAGCGAAAAGGACGTCCAGGGACAGCCACAGGACGCAAAAGACATACAAGCCAAAGAGAGCGAAAAAGTATCCGACTACTACCAAAAGGTAGTGTCGAAAGGCAATAAAAAAGCGACGTCGCTCACGGCGGCGCAGTTCAAGGGTGATTGCTCGGGCGGCGTTCATTAGGTACTCCAGAAAGTTTCGAAGCGGGGATCACAGCAGTGAGGCGTGTCAGCCTCGACAAGGCAAAGACTGCCGTGGATGGTGGGACCGATCGCGTAGTTACCGCCGTCGACTACGATGGTGTAGCCGAGAGCAACGACGCCCTGCAAAGCCTTGAGCGTCAGCGACTTGGTGCCAGCGATTGCCGCGAACGACTTGGCGGCGTTGCAGACCGGGTAAATGGTCGGGACGCCGTAGACGTCGCGAACTCGAACGGTGATGGTGGGCATAACGGCTCCTTACTCAATGGGAACGGCGACAGAACCGCCAACAACGAGCGTGGCGGTGATTAACGCAGAGAGAACGATCGCGATTGCAAACATGGTGATTACCTCCTGGTGGTTAAAAACTGGTGGACAGGGCGTCCGCTCCTGGACCCCGCAGACTTTCGGGGGCCAGGGACTGAAACCCTGAAACAGTCAGAGACAGAATTGACTGGGGCGCGGGGATTCCCGGCGGGCTGGTCGAGCGCACTTTACGGTCGGATTAGCACCGCGCCTCCGGCGTCTTGCCCCGACCAGCAGGACTCTCGCCAACCAGGACATTGCTCGGTCACCTGGAACCCAGCCCTCGGTCACGTTCCGGGAGAGGGCAGAAGCACTAAAGAACAACCGGAACAGTTGTGATGTTCCTCCCTTTATTTTCTTTTGTCAATACCATTCGGTATTTACACACAGCAAAACAGTTGTTCATAGTTGTTCATCCCTGTAACCCGCGCCAATACTGGCTTAAGGAGGAGTTGTATGAAAGCAACAGCATCGAAAAAAACTAAGAAAACCGCCCCCATGGGCTACAAAGCCGGTGGAAAAGTCGGCGCATTCAAGCCCTGCTCTGGATGCCCGAACGCCGCTAAATGCAAGGCCATGGGCAAGTGCATGAAGGCTGGCAAGTGAAGTCGAAATCCACCGTGAACGCCGCGGGGAACTACACAAAACCCGCCCTGCGCAAGCGCCTGTTCGAAAAGATCAAGGGGCAAGCCGTCCAGGGAACAGCGGCAGGGCAGTGGAGCGCCAGGAAAGCACAGTTATTGGCGAAACAGTACAAGGCTTCTGGCGGGGGCTATCGAGATTGAGAGCGCCCCAAAAGAGCCTCAAGGACTGGGGCGCGCAGAAGTGGCGCACCAAATCCGGCAAGCCCAGCAGTGAGACTGGCGAGCGTTACCTCCCCGAGAGGGCAATCAAAGCACTGAGCGCGGAGGAATATGCCGCGACTACCAGGGCGAAGAGAGCCGGTAAGGCGAAGGGCAAACAGTTCGTCGCCCAGCCCGATTCGGTCGCCAGGAAGACGGCGAAGTACAGGAGGACAGGAAAATGACCAGGGAAGAACGCCGCGCCCTGAAAGACCGCATCCAGGAAGAAGAACTCCAGCGGGTAAGGGAAGCAGAAAATCGCGCGCCCCCAACAGCGCTGACAGCGGCAACAGTAGTGACTGCTGTAGGGGAAGAGACAGTAGAGGGAGAGAGAGCGGTAGGGACGGTAAGCCAGGGACGGGGAAGACCTTCTGAGTACACCGACGAAGAGGGAGACCGGATCTGTGCGTGGATCGCAGAGGGCAAATCCCTGCGGAGTTACAGCAGAGCGACGGGAAGAGACCTGACGACGATATACCGGTGGTTGAGAGAACGCGGTGATTTCCACAAGCGCTACGCGCGCGCGCACGACGACCGGGCGGACACTCTGGCGGACGAGATGGTCGACATTGCCGACGAAGCCGCCAGCGGCACCCTGGAGGAGATCCAGGCGGCACGTCTGCGCGTAGATACCAGGAAGTGGATAGCCTCGAAACTCAAGCCGACCAAGTGGGGCGATATCCAGGTGGCGGCGCCAAAAACGAACGTGACATTCAACATCGGACTGCCACAGCGAACAGTTGGTCACACTGTTCAACCCACAATCGACGTGAACGCCATGCCAGTATTGGAGCGACCCGCGGAACATTGATCCGGTCGTTGCCGGTATTGAGGGATGGCATGCATCATTTTCAACAGTTGGTGAGCCCTTTGTTCTGGCTGTACCAGGACGGTGGCACCACCCCGTTTTGAATGGGCTGGACCGGCTGGCTGGCTGGACGGCTGGCTCGTCGCGCTGGACCCCCGGCTGGACCAGAACGACGACGACCGGCGGCGTTGAGGCTCCACCACACATACCTATTCACACGCACTGGCTCGCACACGCGACCCCCACCGGACCAAAGCGTTCGACCCCCTGGGGCTACCTTTCAGTCTGGATTATTTTTTTTACATGCGCATAAGGAGTGCTTATGGATACGCATGGACTTTATCCGCACGAACTACAGATGCTACTCAGACGGTTTCAGCCGCTCCGAAACGTGACGGTCCAGTATGAGTCTCCCGAACGGCAAGCGATTGCACCGCACGTTATGACGGTCTGCGGGTACGTTTTGATCGATGGGGAGCCGAAGTACTACGAAACGGAAATAAATACGGCGCTCTTCACGGGTCCGGATGACATAGTCCTGCTGGTCAGGAACCTGCTCCGTTCTTTTGAGGAAGCGTCAATGGCTGCTCGATCGGTCGCATGAGGGTGCTTCTCCTCGCTCTCAAAGGTCTGGGTGCCTCCCTACCACCAAACTCAGGCGGCAGCGACGCCGGATTATCGTAACCGGCACCTTTAGGAGAAGGCTGTGGATAACTGGATTCATCGGTCCGCGAAGATGAAGTGCGCGACCTGTATGTACTTTGTGCCGAAACTGCATGAGAGTGCGGTTGAGGGAGATCTAATTCGGATTGGACGTTGTAGACGTAATGCGCCCACCTCAAATGGATTTCCTGCCGTCTTTCCTATGGACTGGTGCGGCGAACACAAACTGGACGAAAACAAACTTGATTAAACGAGCCACGACCAATCCTATTGGTCGTTAAAGGATTGGTATGGATCAAATGGTATTTAACTGGCTGGTTGCGCTTGCTGGCGCATGCGGCGGATGGATTCTCAAAATTATTTGGGACGCCATCCAGGATCTTAAGAAGGACGTCCGAAACATGGATACAAAGATGCATGAAGACTTTGTACGCCGTGACGACTTCAAAGACGCAATGGCAGAGCATAAGAAAGATATGCAAGAGGGGTTTAAAGAGATCAAAGACTTGATTGGTGTTTTGTTCAAGAAACTTGATAGCAAGCAAGACAAGTGACCTCAAGAGGAATGAATGGACCCGATCACCTTACTGGCTACTGCGAGCGCGATATGGTCTGGAATCAAGAAGGCTTCAGAGTTAGCGCAAGAGGCTGAGGGAGTTTTCTCCCAACTCTCAAAGTATTGTGGTGTTGCCGATCAGTTAGAACAGGCGATCCAAAAAGAGAAGAACACTCCAAAGAAGCCAAAATTATTCGGCAACACCGAAGAAGGAAACGACACTGCTGATGCCTTCAATGTCTTTGAGGCAGAGCATAAGTTAAAGCAGATGGAGGCTGACATCCGACATGAGTTTTTGTACGGAGCCTTCTGCAACCTCGAACATGGCTTCGGTGGAATGGATGGTTACGCCAAGTTCTGCAATATGCGCCGGGAGATTAGAGCCAAACGCATCCAAATGAGGCAAGAGCAAGAGCAGATGCAAGCAGAACTCTGGGACAACATCATCCTCTGGGGTGGTGGATCTGCAATCGTTGGTGTTGGAATCTTTGTACTTTATCTGTTGATTTCCATGATCATTGAATTTAAGGGGTAAAGATGTTTAAGGAACTCACCACTGAAGAAATCGAAGTCCGTGTTTGGGCGATTATCGTAATGATGCTCGCGTTAATCCTGCTCATGTCTGTTGTCGGCATCATATTCGGAGTGATGTTTATAGAACACGACATGGAGCGCATTAGCCCTATTGACCAAGCGTTCCTTGGGATTCTCAAGGACATCATGCTCTTGTGTATTGGAGCCGTGGGCGGGATCGTCGGTCGCAAAGGTGCCTATGCCGCAGCCAACGCTCTGAAGAAGGAAGAAGAGCAGAAGAAGGCTGAGGAGTTGTAAGCATGATGGATACGCTGATCGGTCTTGTTAAAGGCGCAGCCCCTGCTGTTGCTACTGCCCTCGGTGGACCGATGGCTGGCAAGGCTGTCTCCATGATCTCTGGAATGCTCGGCGTGGATAACAACGTCGAGTCAGTGACCAAGGCTCTCCAGGCTGACCCCAGCCTCGCGTTGAAGTTGCGCGAACTCGATCTTAAAGAGTTGGAGTTGCACAACGCCGATCGGAATTCAGCCCGTACTCGCGAAGTCGAGATGGCAAAGGCTGATGTTCATTTCATCACGAAGAACATCACGTCTCTGCTTGCCATTGGAACTCTTGCGTCAACGATGGCGATGACTGCATTGGTGTTCTTTGTGAATTTCCCTGACAGCCAAGAGAACATCATCATCTTCGTCCTTGGCTTCCTATCAAGCGCTGCAACTCAAGTCCTGTCTTACTACTTCGGCAGTTCCGCCGGGTCAAAAGAGAAGGACGAAAAAATCAAAAGGCTGCTGACATGAACCTGAGTAAGAACTTCACGCTGTCGGAGATGATCAAGAGCGAAACTGCTCTGCGTCACGACATGCCGAACGAGCCTGGGGAGAAAGAGATTGGCAACCTTAAGTTACTTTGTGAAAAAGTCCTCCAGCCCGTCAGGGACCACTACGGTAAGGGTGTTAAGGTCAACTCCGGATTCCGCCACCCAGAAGTCAACGCTAAAGTTGGTGGAAGCAAAACCTCAGATCATTGCCTCGGGCAAGCGGCAGACATTGAGATTCCAGGCGTAGCAAACGCCGAGTTGGCAGAGTGGATCAAGGACAACCTTGAGTTCCGCCAATTGATTCTGGAGTTCTATACCCCAGGCATCCCCGACAGCGGTTGGGTGCATGTCTCGTATGTTGCCGAAGACAACAAAAAGCAAGTCATGACCGCGACCAAGAAAGACGGCAAGACCGTCTACTTGCCGGGTCTGGTTGCGTGAAACCAAGCAAGTACCCAACGTACGACCCGCGGGTGGATGGGAATGTATTCCAGTGGCTCATAAGTTCAGCGGAATACATCAGGGAGAAGCGGAAGTACGAGGAAGAACAGCGGAGGATCTATGGCAAAAGCAACAGCAGCGAAGAGAGTGGGCGGGAAGTTAACCTACCTGGGAGAGGAGTTTCCGGGGTTCAACAAACCAAAGAAGGCACCAGCGGGGTCAAAGCACAAGATGGTCGTACTCGCCAAGAAAGGGGACGAGATTAAGAAGGTGTCGTTCGGTCATCGCGACTACGAAGACTACCGCCAACATGGTAGTGAGAAGCGTCGCGAGAACTACCTTGCTCGGTCTGCTGGCATTCGCAACAAGTCTGGTGAATTGACGAAGGACGACAAGTTCAGCGCTAACTACTGGGCTCGCAAGAAACTCTGGTAATGGAAGTCAACTACGCCCCACCGGGTGCGGCGTGTGAAGCCTTTCACCTGGACAACTCTTTTGTACGTGGCTTGATGGGACCTGTAGGTTCCGGCAAGTCAACAGCATGCTGTTACGAGGTCATGTCCCGCGCGCTCGAACAGGCGCCTGGATCAGATGGCATTCGCCGCTCTCGTTGGGCGGCTCTGCGTAACACCTACCCTGAATTGAAGTCCACCACCATTCGTACGTGGATGGACTGGATGCAGGACATAGCCGTCATGAAATGGGATACGCCTATTACATCGATGGTCAACATCGGGGATATCGGAGACGGTACTGGTCTGGAACTTGAAGTCCTGTTCATTGCTATTGACCGTCCAGAGGACGTGAACAAACTCCGGTCCCTCGAACTAACTGGAGCGTGGATCAATGAAGCCTCTGAAATGGATAAAGCGGTTCTTGACATGTGTACCCAACGCGTTGGGCGTTTTCCTTCGAAAAGGGTCGGCGGTCCAACGTGGACTGGAGTCATCATGGACACAAACCCACCAGACGACGACTCCTGGTGGTACACAATCGCAGAAGAGAATAGACCCGACACCTATCGGTTCTTCCGACAACCGGGCGGTCTCTACCAAGACCTCGACCCAAAAAGCCAAACGTTCAAACAGTACATCCCAAACCCGCAAGCGGAAAACATCCAAAACCACGCGCTCGGGTACCAGTACTACCTCAACCAAGTAGCAGGTAAAACTGAAGACTGGATCAAGGTCTTCCTGCTCGGAGAGTACGGGACCACGCTTGATGGCAAACCGGTTTACCCAGAGTGGAACGAAAAGGTTCATCTGGCGCAGGACACGCTCAAGCCGATTGATGGGATGCCGGTTATTGCGGCGTTTGACTTTGGCTTAACCCCTGCATGCGCATTCATCCAGATGTCGCCACGCGGACAGTTGTTGGGACTGCGTGAACTTGTGTCCGAGGACATGGGTATCCGGCAGTTCTACTCCGAGGTGGTCCGCCCTTTCATCCTCTCCGAGTTCCCGCGGAACCGGATCGAGGCAGTGGGCGACCCGGCTGGAAACATTCGAGCCCAGACCGACGAGAAGACCTGTATGCAGGAGTTGCTGTCGCTCGGCATGGTCTGCGAGCCAGCACCGACAAACGAATTCTTGGCGCGCCGTGAAAGCGTTGCTTTCTTCCTGCAACGCATGTCTGGCGGTGAGCCTGGGTTCTTGCTTGACCCGTCTTGCAAGATGTTGCGCAAGGGATTCAACGGGGGATACCGCTATGAGCGGTTGAGATCCTCTGGCACAACAAAGTTTAAGGATCGACCCGTGAAAGATAAGTTCTCCCACATTCATGACGCATTCCAATATGGATGCTTGCATCTACGAGCCGAGATGAACCCGGTCCGTGCGCGCACCATCCGTGAAGCGACCACAGGCGGCTGGGTATAGACATGGCACTACAAACCACACGATTACAGACAGCGCAGGAAGAGTCGAAGATTGAGAGTGAGATCGTTATTCTCTCTTTGACCGCCTACATTAAGCGTTGCTACGAAGAGGCGAAGTCCGCCAGGTCGGACATTACCGAGCGTCTGCTGCGCTGCGAGCGCCAGCGCCGTGGAGAGTACGACCCGGACAAACTTTCCATGATCCGTGAGACCGGTGGCTCAGACATCTTCATGATGCTGACGGACATTAAGTGCCGTGCGGCTGAGTCCTGGATGAAGGACGTCATGTTCTCGACGGGTGAAAAGTCCTGGAGCCTGACCCCCACCGCCGAGCCGAGCGTCCCCAACGAACTGCGCGACGAGGTTATTGAAACAGTTGTTGCTGAAGCCAATGAGATCCAGATGTCTGGGATTGGGGTTAACCCCAAGGTCATTGACGCTCGTATGGGCGAGATCTACGAAGAGGTTAAGAAGCGCTTAAAGGAGAAGACCCTCGAAGCAGCCCGTGGCATGGAGAAGCGCATCCAAGACAAGATGGAACACGCGCACTTCAAGGATCGCCTGGGCGAAGTGGTCTACGACTTTGCAACTTTCCCCTGCGCATTCATTAAAGGACCAGTCATTCGCAAGAAGAAGGTTCTGAAGTGGGGCAAGAACTGGACGCCAAAGGTCGATGAAGAGATCGTCGAGGACTTTGAGCGCGTCTCCCCTTACGACATTTTCCCCTCGCCTAACGCCGTTACCACCCAAGACGGCTACATCATTCAGCGTCATCAACTGACCCGTGTTGACCTTGAGGGTATGCGCGGCATGCCGCAGTACAACATGCAAGCGATTGACGAGGTTCTGATGACCTACGGGACCACCGGTCACCGTGAACTGGTTCAGTCCGACACAGAGCGCAACCTGCTTCAGGGTCGCAACAATACCCTGGTTGGCACCGAACTAATCGAAGGCATTGAGTTCTGGGGTCCAGTCTCCGGGTACATGCTTCGCGAATGGGGTATGGACAACGTAGAAGACTGGCGCGAGTATGAGGTCAACGTCTGGGTTGTTGGCAACTTTGTGATCAAATCGGCTCTGAACGTCGATCCTCTTGGTCGCCGTCCTTACAGCAAAGCGTCATGGGAGAACATCCCCGGCGCATTCTGGGGGCTGGCGTTGCCTGAGATGATGCGCGACGTGCAGATTGTCTGCAATGCCGCGGCTCGCGCCTTGGCAAACAACATGGGCATTGCGTCTGGTCCCCAGGTCGAGGTCTCTGTTGACCGACTGCCTGATGGTGAAGACCTGACCAAGATGTACCCCTGGAAGATCTGGCAGACCACATCAGATAGAACCGGTGGCGGTCAGCCAGCCGTCAGGTTCTTCCAGCCGAGTATGAACGCCGAGACCCTGCTCAACGTGTACCAGTACTTCCAGAAGATTGCTGACGAAGTGACTGGTGTACCGAACTACGTCTACGGCAGTAGCAACGTGTCGGGTGCTGGTCGCACCGCATCTGGTTTGTCGATGCTGATGGAGAATGCCGCAAAAGGAATTAAGACCGCCATTCTTTCATTGGATAGCGCGGTTAGTGAGGTCCTTCAGCGCATGTATGACCACATCATGATCTACGACCCAGATGACTCCATTAAGGGAGACATGCAGATTATTCCGGCTGGTGTAGTTGGGACGCTCCTGAAAGAGTCGGTGCAACAGCGCAGAAACGAGTTCTTGCAACTTACCTCGAACCCGGTTGATATTCAGATCATGGGTCCTGCTGGTCGCGCAGCACTGCTACGCGAAGCGGCAAAGACCTTGAACATGGACGTGGACAAACTGATTCCGTCCCCAGAAGAGATCATCGAACAGCAGAAGCAACAGCAAGCCATGCAGATGGCTGCTGCCCAACAGCAACAACAACCTCCCATGGAAGGAATGCAATGAGCAAGATGGCAAACCTCGGTGCTGGCATCCTCGGCGGATTTATCGCCGGTCGCCAAGCCAAAGACCGCAAGACTCGCGAAGAGAAGCAAGACAAGATCTATGAACAAATCCTTGGCAAGATGATAGGCGCGCAGAAGACGGAGGAGAAGGCAACGACCCCTCCTACCGTCAACCCGCTCGTCCCATCAAATGCCGCGCCTGTAACGGTGACTAACAATACTGACTCGATGAAGAAGCCTGACCCGCGGTACGACGAGTTCGGCAACGAGTTACTGCGCAACGGCGGGATGGTAATGCCTCGCTCTGACTGCATGTCCTGGCAGCGCCAGTCATTTAAGAAGTAATGAACCCAGATCAAAGAGTTCGGGAATCTATCCGTCGGTTGGGCGCTGACGGAGATTTCCAGGCTCTTTTGCAGTATCTAGCGGCGTATCGTAATGAGAGGTTGGTCGAATTGGAAGACGCGACGGTAGCGCTCCAATCGCACAAACTGCAAGGCTACTGCCAAGCATTACGAGATATCGCTGAGATGTGCGCTCGTAAGTAGCGTACTTGGACCGGGGCAACCCGGATTTTTTTTGATTGCCGAGAATACCGGATCGTAGGCAGAGAATACCGTCAGGCTCTCTTGCGCGAAGGTCGGCTCACGGAGTGATACATGCCCAAAGTGAATAAAGCAGTTGAGAAGCAAGCCCAACTTGCTGACGAGTTGTACCAACAAGCCTACGGGAAGACCTCAGACGAGGCTCCTAAGAACGAGGAACCGGGTGAAAAGACCCAACCTCAAGATCCGCAACCGACGCCTGAGCCTACAGCCAGCGCTCCAGACGCGACTCAAACTACAGACCCTGTAGCCGAGACGCCAAAGGAAAACGCTCCTGATGCGCCGAAGCCGAAGTTTCCGGACGCCGACCCCAACGATCCGAGTTGGGAGCAGAAGTATAAAGTCATCGCTAACAAGTACAGCGCTGAGGTACCAAGGTACGCAGCCGAGATCCGCACCTTAAAGGCGGAGATCGAGGACCTGAAGCGAAAACTTTCTACTCCGCAGCAACCGACCCAACCTGCCTCTTCGCAGATCAAGCCAGAGGAGATTGAGGAATACGGTGAGAAGTTCGTCGACTTCGTCAAGCGCGCAGCCCGTGAGGTTGTGCCAGGGGATGTCGAAACTCTCAAGCAGTCGGTCGAAGAGGTGCGCAAGACCCAGAGCAACCTGGAGCGCAAACGTTTCTTCGAGGAACTTGGCGGCTTGTCACCGACATGGCAGTCGTTGAACGAAGACAAGGGATTCCTTGACTGGCTTGGCGAACTTGACCCCTATACCGGGGCACAGCGCCAACAACTGTTCGACGACGCATACGAGAAGTTGGATGCGTGGCGCGTTGCCAACTTCTTCAACGCTTTCTCAGACGGCATGCCCAAACAAGAACCTCCCCCTCCAAAGCCAAGCCTGGAGCCACAGGTGACCCCAAAGGTCACTGGACGTACGGCACCACCGCAGGGCAAGAGAACTTACACGAACGCAGAGGTCGCTCGTTTCTACGACGACATGCGCCGTGGCAAGTATTCACAGGATGAGGCGGTGAGGATAGAGCAAGACATATTTGCCGCTCAAGCAGAAGGACGATTCCGTTAAACCTGCGAGGGCGGCACAGACATTAACGAAAGGAAACCATCATGTCTGTTGGCGTAACCTCCGGCTACTACACGGCTGGTAGTGCAAGCGATGCTTACTCCGGTAAGTTCATTCCCGAAATTTGGTCGGGCAAACTCCAAGTCAAGTTCTATCAGACGACTGTTCTGTCTGAAATCACGAACAATGACTGGGAAGGTGAGATCAAAGATCAAGGCGACAAGGTCGAGATCCGTACCGTGCCCTCCATCACCATCAACAACTACACCAAAGGTATGAGCCTGACCTCTCAGGTTCCCACCAATGACGTGGTTGAACTGAACATCGACAAGGGTAAGTACTTCCAAGTCGTTGTGGACGATGTGGATGATGTGCAGTCCGACCTCAAACTGATGGACATCTTCACCAATGACGCAAGTCAGCAGATGAAGATTGCCGTCGACACTGACGTTCTGTCTGCTTTGGTTGGCGCTTCTGTGTCAGCCAACGAAGGCGCAACGGCTGGTGCCATCTCGGGCGATATCAACCTCGGCGTTTCGACTGGAAATTCGAAGGCTGCTCGCAAGATCACTAGCACCAACGTGATCGACTACATCATCTCGATGGGTCAGTGCTTGGACGAGCAGAACGCTCCTGAAGATGGTCGTTGGATGTTGATCCCCGCCTGGATGGCGGCAAAGATCAAGACCTCCGATCTGAAGGACGCTTCGATCACCGGCGATTCGATGACCCCCTTGCGTAACGGTCGTCTCGGCATGATCGATCGCTTCACCCTGTATGTGAGCAACCTGCTCCCCAGCCAGACCAGCATCACTGGCGAAGGTGCGGACTCCAGCGTGAAAGCGTTCTCGACCTTTGCCGGTACCCGTGACGCAATCACCTTCGCGTCACAGATCACCAAGATGGAAACCCTGCGTAGCACCTCTACGTTCGGCAACATCGTTCGTGGTCTGAACGTGTATGGCTACAAGGTCATTAAGCCTGAAGCACTCGTAGAAGGTTTCTTCTACAAGGGCTAAACCTTGACGGGTGGGGGCTCACGCCCTCACCCGGTCATTAAGGAGACCTAATGTTTTTGAAGAACAAGCGGACAGGATTTGTGTACGTGTACTCGAAGGTTCTGGCTAACGACCCGGAGTTCGAGATCTACGAAGAACCGAAGCAAGAGCCGGTTGTTCCCCAACAGCAACAGGTCGTTGTTAAGAGAAAAAGGGTAAACAGGAATGGCAACCACCTTCAACCAAGTCATCAGTGATGCGCGCGTCGATCTGAACGACGTGGCTGGCACCCGTTACTCGGGCGCTGACATGCTCCGTTTTGCGAACGACGGCATCCGTGAGGTGAAGAAGGTTCGCCCCGATTTGTTCTTTGGCTCGTACACCGCGTCGCTGTCTACGTATCTAGGTACGGACAACATACCTATTGACGACTTGTACGTGACCTTTGTTAAGGACTACGTGGTGTTCCGTGCTGGCTTGCGTGAGGACGAAGAGAACTCCGCCGTCCGTGCGACCGCGTTCTTCCAGCGGTTCAAGAATGGATTGATGACAGCATGAGCGCCTATACCGCATTCCTGAATGACGTCATGCCAGACGTCCCTGGCTGCACCCTGGAGATTGCGACCCATGCAATCAAGAACTCCTGCGTCGAGTTCTGCGAGAAAAGTCTAATCCTCCAAAGGGACCACGACCCAGTGACCGTGGTGGCTGGCATTGTCGATTACGACTTTGAGCCGCCCACTGGGCAACTGGCGACGCGCATCATGCGCGCTTGGTACAAAGGTACCGAGTTGACGCCACTGGCTCCTGACGATGTGCAGAACGCTGAGGTCTATAACCGGTTGTTCCGCGGTGCAAACGTAGACCGCCAGGACCCTCGGTACATCCTTCAAAAGGATGAGCGGACCCTGTCCATTTACCCAATCCCGGCTGAGACGGTTGCCAACGGGTTGACGATGCGGGTGGCGTTCAAACCATCGAGGACCTCAACAACTGTTGAGGATGTGATTTTCGAAGACTACTCGGAAGCCATTGCGGCTGGAGCCAAGGCTCGCCTGATGATGTCTCCGGGTAAACCCTATACAAACCCACAACTGGCTGGCGCTCAGATGGAGATCTTCCGTCAAGCCGTTAACGTCGCACGGCAGCGCGCCAACCGTGGTCATGTTCGCTCTGACCTGGGCGTCCAACTGCGGAGAATCTAATGGCAACCAAGATTAAACTCGTCCAGGGCGACACCAAACCAGCCCTGATCGTTTCCCTTACCGACGAGAACAGCGGCGCGCCGATTGGCGTTAATGGAGCCACGGCTCGGATGTACTTCCGCGCCCTTGGTGACACGACGATCCTAGCGACCCTGACCGGCACCCTTCTGGCTGGCGTCGTCCAGGCGGACGGGACGATCAATTCGCTGGCTCCATACGATACCCCAGGAACGGGTGGTCGGGTTCAGTTCAACTGGGGGTCGACAGATCTGAGTCAGCCAGCGGGTGATTACGAGGGTGAGATTGAGATCACCTACTCTGATGGAAGCAAGCAAACCGTATACGACCTGCTGAAGTTCAAGTTACGCGAGGACTTCTAACATGGCGCTGTCCCGCATCCGCGCGACCGTAACAATCTCAGCGCCGGTTGCGTCGGTAACGGTCAGCGCCTCCGGTTCGGTAGGAACAAAAGCCGGAGCAGCCCAGGCTGCCATTACGCGTGTTGTACCCATAGCGGATATCAAATGGGTAAACATCGTCTATGAGGCAGCAGTCGATTACCGCGGTCTGAACCCAGTTGTCAGGGAGATCACTGTTGTTGTCGACGCAGCGGTGCTTGGCGTTGGCAAGGGATTTGTAGAGTCCCACACCGCAGTCGATCAGTTGCAGCCATTTGTTATCAACAAAGGCATCGAAGAGAATTCATCGCTCACAGAGATTGTGGTTTACGAGTACAGCAAATCACTGGCTGACTTGGTGGACGCAACAGACGACCTGTTGGGCGAGGCAAACCTTGACGACGAGCAGGTCATGTTCCTGGTCAAGGGAGTCATACCAGACGGTATGGCGACGTCGGATTCGGACAACATTCTGTTCGGGAAGAACACCGAAGAACAGTTGTCGGCTGTTGACTCGGACCCAAACATCAACGTGGCAAAGGGTCTCGATGACCAGTTAAATGCGTCTGAAGTTCTTGGCTTCGATTACCAAAAGCCACTGGCTGAGAGTCTTGACGCCGGAGACGAGATCAACGGGTTGGTCCAGTCTGACGACGGGCAGACGTTCTTCATGCAGACCAACAGGTTTGATGCGGCAACAGTGGCGGATGTTGCGGTGCCAGACTTTGGCAAGAACCAGACAGATAGCCTGACCACGACTGACAGCCTGGGGGCGCTCGTCCTGGGTAAAGGTATTGCAGACGCCCCGCAGATCAGTGAGCAAACCTCCTACGCCTACGTCAAGCCAATGGCTGGTGACGAGGCTGGCGCGTCTGATGCTTCGGCGATTACTTTCGCCCAGGCGGCAAAGGAAGAGATCGTCAGGGCTCAGAGGGAGGGACCGAACCTCATTGAGGACTACGTCATCCTTGGATACTTTGCCGGTCAGTACGTCGGAAACGGCGGTCCGGCTCGGGTGTTCAACAAGCCGTTCGTAGAGGCGAAGACGGTATCCGACACAGTCGCGGTTCAGGCTCTGTTCGTCAGGACGCTTGACGACACCGGATCGGCTTCTGAGTCTCATGGCAGTCTCCTTGAGAAGCCAGCATCCGACTCGGCATCAACATCTGATGCGGCTACACGCTCATTGAGCGCAGCCAGGGCAGATTCTGTTGGGTCGTCGGACGTGCTGGACAAGTTGTTCGGTCGCGCCCTCAGTGACTCTTGGACGGTATCAGACGTTAACTCGTCGATATTCGGAAAGGCACTGTCCGACACCGGCACATTGTCAGAGAGCAAGACCTTCGACATATCGAAGGCTGTATCTGACGTCGTCGACGCAGCCGACGACTTCGACGGGACCGCTACCGCCGAGGATGACCAGACCATGCAGTTCGTGACCATCCGGTCCGATATTGCGCACACCAGCGACATACATGTGCCACTGGTTGGTAAAGGGTTGGCTGAACAAGCCAGCACGGGCGACAGCGGTTCGCTCCGTATGACGGACTACTGTGATGTCTCGTACTTCACTGATATCTATGTAGGCACTTCTTTAACTTTCTGAGGAAATTGAAATGAACCAGAATGAAATTCTGAAACTCAAAGGCGAACTGCGCGTTGTCCTTAACAAGGCTGACGGTACTACCGAACAGTTCGATCATCTCAACCTGGTTGTCGACACCGGTCTGAACTTCATCGTCAGCCGCATGAAAGACACTAGCAGCAGCGTGATGAGCCACATGGCTATCGGCTCCGGCACAACTGCTGCCGCTGCCGGTAACACAGCGCTCGGCACGGAACTCGGTCGCGTCTCGCTGACATCCACGACCGTGTCAACGAATACGGTCACTTATGTCGCTACGTTTGGTGCGGGTACCGGTACTGGCGCTGTGACCGAGGCTGGCATTCTGAACGCCGCCTCCGATGGCACGATGCTTTGCCGCACTGTGTTCCCCGTTGTGAACAAACAGTCCGGCGATTCGATGACGATCACCTGGACCATCACTGTCTCCTAAGTAGGAGGGCGTCATGTCAACCATAGTGACGCGTGAAACGGGGGCTACCTCCAAAGGCAGTCCTCTTACGAACGCCGAGATGGACAACAACTTCATCAATCTAAATGCAGACAAGATGGAGAAGTCGTCCAATCTCAGCGACGTCTCAAACGCCGCCACCGCAAGAACGAACCTTGACGTGCCCAGCAACACGGAGTCAGTCAACAACGCTATTGCGATGGCAATTGCCCTGGGGTAAAAAATGGCATTCAAATCAAAAGTAACGCCGAACCTTGGCACCTCTGGCAGTCCATCGACCGTCACCGCAGCCGTGTCTTCTGGAACGACGGCGACGCTCATTGGGCTGTCAATCGCCAACACGACGGCGGCGAACATCACGGCGTCGGCAAAGGTAAACAAGTCCGGCGGCTCTTCGGCGTTCCTTGTGAAGGATGCAACGATTCTTCCTGGCGGCGCGCTGGCGATTGTCGGTGGCGACCAAAAGGTTGTGATTGAAGAGGGTGACACGATCACCGCCTATGCAAGCGCATCCAACTCTGCCGACGCTGTTGCGTCATATCTGGCGTAAGGGGTAGACGATGAGTTACATCGGTAACGCTCCGTACCAAGGGGTACTCACGGGCGGAAACATTCAGGACGGTACCGTCGAGACTACGGACCTTGCCGACTCTGCTGTTACCACCGTAAAACTTGCGGACACCGCGGTCACTGCTGGTAAGTTGGCGTCGACGCTTGACCTTACTGGCAAGACCGTCACACTCCCCGCTGGCGTTGGTGGTCACGTGTCTGGAACAGAAGCCAACCGCCCAGCGAGCCCTTCAATCGGAACAATTTACTTCAACACGGATGAGGACACGCTTCAGCAGTATACAAGTACTGGCTGGAAAAACATTGGTCTGATACCACCAGCAATTGCATCCA
>Ga0194129_10000861_pt1 | contig 54768 bp, 48 predicted proteins | sample TA2KigCa35mmetaG_FD_150862 | JGI IMG/M metagenome (GOLD analysis project Ga0194129, IMG submission 150862) | Freshwater microbial communities from Lake Tanganyika, Tanzania - TA2015038 Kigoma Deep Cast 35m | ecosystem: Environmental > Aquatic > Freshwater > Lake | place: Tanzania: Lake... | reverse complement strand
CTTCTGGTCGGTCTTCTGGTCGGTCTTCTGGTCGGTCTTCTGGTCGGTCTTCTGGTCGGTCTTCTGGTCGGTCTTCTGGTCGGTCTTCTGGTCGGTCTTCTGGCTGGCGGCGCTGGCCTTGGCGGCCTTCTTCGCCGCGGCACGGGCGGCGACGGCCTCTTCGCGGGGGGTCACGCGGTGTTCGGGGATCTCGCCGCGGGCGGTGGCCTCGAGGTCCTCGGTAAGGAACGGGTAGCCGAGGTGTCGGGCGGCGATCGCCCGCGCCTCGTCCTGGGCGTCGTCGATGCGCCGCATCGCCAGCGACAGCGCGAGGGTCTCGGTGGTCGTGCTCTGCTGGAGCGCGAGGGCGGCGACCTGCTGGCACGTCGGCAGCGCCAGGGCGCAGCCGCGGCCGTCGCCCTGCACGAGCAGCGCCGCCGCCAGCTCGGGGAACCCGCTGCGGGCGAAGATGCGGGCCGTGCGCAAGAGCGCCTCATCGCCGAACGGGCCACTGAAGGTCTCGACCGACGGGACGTTGCGACCGGTGACGCCACAGCCCGGCTCGAGCTCGCAGCGCCGCAGGTTGGCCATGCGCTGCATCATCGTCGAGCCATTCACCTGCTCGAACCACTGCAGCGCTGTCGCCAGCTCGCCGGTCAACCAGGCGAGGTCGCCGAGCCGCATCGCCGCAAACGGCGAGCGCTGCGCGTTCCACGCGTCGAGGAAGTACTCGCGGGCGACCTCGAGCTCACGAGCGGCCAGCGCGCACTCGCCGCGCGAGATCTCGTTGTCGCCGGGGCAGGGGCCGCCGATGCCGAGCAGCGTCGGGTCGTAGGTGAGGAGCAGCGGGATCGCCGTCACCGACGCCGTCTCCTGCTCCTTGGCGGTCATCGACGTCTGGCCCCGCGCCTTCGCGCGCTGCTGGGCCGCCGCCTTCGCCTTCGCGATGGCCTTCGCCTTCGCCTTCGCGAGCTCGGTCTCCTTCTGTCGCTCCTGCGCCTTCTTCTTCGCCGCGGCCTTCTCGCGCTCCTGCTTCTCCTTGCGGACCTGCGCCGCGGTCTCGGCTCGCGCGCGGGCCTTCGCCGGGTCCTCGCGGGCGCTGTCCTCGGGGACTGCCTGCGACGACGTCGACAAGACCAGCGCCAGAGCGAGGCACAGCCCGGCGCCGCGCGCCGACCATGCACCGCGCGCACGCGAGCGCCGCGTGCCCTGGCGAGAGTTCGTGTCGATGGACGAGGATCGACCGCGCTCAACCATGGATCACCTCGGAGATGGCGTTTACCGTGATGGTCGCCATGCCCGGACCCGCCTCGGACAACGCCCACAGACCACCAAGCAGCGAGACGGTGAAGCCCACGTTCTGCAGGCCGAGCTTAGGCACGATGCGCCCGCAGACGCCAAGCAGCACCGTGCCGACGGCGCCGACGACGGCCAGCGGGATGGCGAGGCGCACCGTGAGCAGGAACGACGACAGCGTCTGCTCGATGAGCGCCTGCGCGAAGATCGACGGGTCGGGCGGCGTGCCCGGCGGCCAGCGGCGGTATGAGTCGACGAGCCACGCGATCAGGTCGCCGTGGATGTTCATCTCGATCATCAGCATGCCGGCGACGATCACGAGCAGCTGCGACAGCGCCGTCGACTGGCCACCGTAGAACGGGTCGACCATGCCGCCGTAGCCAAGGCCCGCCGACAGACCGACCATCTGCGCCGCCGCCGACAGCGCCTCGAAGGTGACGCGGGTAACGAGACCAATCGAGATCCCGATCAGCGACTCGGAGCTGACGAGGGCGATGAGGTCGCTGAGGCCGGTCACCACAGGCAGCGGGGTCTCGAGGCTGCCGAGAGCGACGAAGCTGATGGTGAGCGCGATGGCCAGCCGCACGCGCGCCGGTACCGCCGTCATCGACAACAACGGCGCCGTCGACAACAGCACCGTCGCCCGCGCCGCGATGGCGAGGAACGCGACGAGCTGCGGGACGAGGTCGGTCACGGGCCGGCTCCGATCTTCTCGAACGCCGCGCGCAGGATGTAGACGAACTGCTCGAGCATCCACGGCCCGATCAGCAGACAGGCGAAGCCGCCGACGAAGACCTTGGGCAGGAAGCCGACGGCGGCGTCGTTCACCTGCGTCGCCGCCTGCAGCACGCCGATCACGAGGCCGAGCACGAGCATCAGCACGAACAGCGGGCCGACCGCGACCGCCGTGGCCACCGTCTGGTCGTGGATGAAGGTGAGCATGTCGTTCACATCGGCACTCCCGGCGGCAGGTCAGGGGACGAGCTCAAGGGACCAGGGCAGGGGTCAGACGCCGAAGCTCGAGATGAGCCCGCGCACCACCAGCGTCCATCCATCCGCCAGCACGAAGACGCCTACTTTCAAGGGCAGTGCCACCACCGTCGGCGGCACCATCGCCATGCCCATCGACATCAAGAGCGTCGCCACCATCAGATCGATGAGCAGGAACGGCACCATCACGTACATCCCGATGGTGAACGCCGTCGTCAGCTCGGACAGCAGGTACGCCGGCAGGAGCACGCGCGCCGGCAGGTCCTCGAGAGCGGTGTCGACGGGCAGGTGCGCCGCCTGCAGCATGACGTCGAGCTCGGAGCGGCGGACCTGCTGGCTCATGAAGACGCGGAAGGGTTCGTAGGTGCGCTCGCCGGCCTCGATCTGGGTCAGCTTGCCGTCGAGGTAGGGCGAGACGCCGTCCTTCCAGGCCTGGGCGGCGGTGTCGCCCATGACGAAAAAGGTGATGGCGAAGGCCAGGGCGATGAGCACCGGATTCGGCGGCAGCTGCGGCGCGCCGATGGACTGGCGCAGGAACGACAGGACGATGATCGAGCGGGTGAAGGACGTCGCGCAGAGGATCAGCGCCGGTAGGAACGACAGGACCGTGAACAGGGTGACGAGGCGGACGGCCGCCATCGTCGAGGGTCCTTCGTTGATGACGTCCATCAGTGGGTTCACGCCGTCCTCCGCGCCCCGTGCCTCTGCAGCTCGCGCGCCAGGTCGGCGATGTCGGCGGCGCCGCCGCCCGACGAGGCGCGCTCGGACGACCGGCGAGGCTTCGCCGGCGGCTCGTCATCCACCGATGACTCCGGGACGGCGGAGGCGAGGATGCGATCGAAGTTGTCCCACTCGGCCGGCGGGCCCGCCGGCGGACGGCCCCACAGGTTGCCGACCTTCGCGCCCAGACCCTTGAGGAAGCTGCGAGCCGGCGACGCCGTCGCGGCCTCCTCCTCCTCGGTCAGCAGCGACGGCTTCGACTTCGCCCGCTCCGACGAGCGCTCCGACGACCACTCCGACGACCGGTCCGACGCACGCAGCGACGAGCGCTCCGACGGCGCCTCGGACTGCCCCTCGGAGGCCGGCGTCGACGACAGCAGCGTGATGCCCTGCTCGGTGACGCCGAGCAGCAGGCGGGCCTCGCCGGCGTTCACGATCACGAGCTGCTTGCCGCGGCCCAGCGTGCGGGTGGCAACGACGTCGAGGTGGCTCTGCTCGACGACGGCGCGGCGGCGCAGGAACACCCCGGTGAAGACGGCGCCGAGCAGCAGCAGACCGAGCACGAACAGCTGCCCCGACGACGGCTGCGACGGCAGCAGCTCCGTCTTCGCCTTCTTCGCCTCGGCCGGCTGCGCCTCGGTCTTCTTCGTCGTCGCCGCCGCGATCGCCTTCGGCGTCTCGGCCTTCGCCTCGGCGGCGGGCGCGGCCTCGGCCTTCGCCTCGGCGACGACGACGGCGGGCGCGGCCTCGGCCTTCGCCTCGGCGACGACGACGGCGGGCGCGGCCTCGGCCTTCGCCTCGGCGACGACGACGGCGGGTGCGGCCTCGGCCTTCGCCTCGGCGACGACGACGGCGGGTGCGGGCTTGGCGCTCTCGGCGGCGGGCGCGGGCGTCGGCTCGACGGCGCCGCAGACCTGGGCGAGCTGGGCCGTCGCCACGATGTGCACGGTGTCGCCGTGGCGGACGCGGCTCCAGTCGGGCTTCTTGCTCACCAGCGACAGCGCGATGCCCGACGACAGCGTCTCCCACTGGGCCATGCCGCCGGGGCGCGTGGCCTTCAGCGGCACCTTCAACACGCAGCTCTCGGCGGCGGGCGTGGTGTCGGCCAGCGCCGCGGGGGCGGTCGCCAGGGCCATCATCGAGAGCAGGATCGGGGTGCGCATGCTTCCTCCGCTGCGCCTCCTCAATCCAAGGGCCGTGCCCGTTCGCGATCACACTTTGTTGACATAATCATTGTTATCGAAGACGGCGGCCCGAGCGGGGGGATGCCGAAGTCGCGGGCCCGCTCTATGCTTTCAAAGGGTCTGGCGCCTGCCGCCTGATGCGCAGCCGCGCCCCGTGGTGGAGCAAGGATGAAGAGCCCCAAAGACGCAGCGATCGACACCCTTCCGCCCCGGCTGCGCGCGCTGCTCGACGTCAACCTCGAGGTGACGGTGGAGCTCGGCCGGACCCGGATGACGCTGGAGAAGGTCCTGAGCCTCGACCAGGGCTCGGTGGTCGAGCTGCAGAAGTTCGCCGGCGAGCCCCTGGACGTGCTGTTGAACGGCCAGCCTGTCGCCCGCGGCGAGGCCGTCGTCTCCGGCGACCGCTTCGGCGTCCGCCTGACCGACATCCTGAGCCCCGACGAGCGCCTGCGCCGGGTGCTCTGAAGAGCAGACGGGAAAGCCGGACAGGCGGCCGCCGCCCGCGTGGCGCCCCCCGCGACCCGAGCGACGAAAAAATGACGGCGTCCGACGAGCTTGCGTCGGACGCCGTCGCTCTTGGGGCCCACGAAGACGACGACGCATGGCAATGCCGTTCTTTGGGCCTCTGGTGGCTTTTCGCGACTGGCACGGATCCGGCTTTGTCCTGACCGACCAGGTTCCGCGATCGCCGCGATCAGCGTGGGGATCCGGAGGGAACGAGGAGGTCGAACGTGTCGATCCAAAGGCTGAGGGAGTACGGACGCCATGAAGATCACGTCGCCATCGGAGCTGTTGAGGCAAACGGAGATCGCTTCGCGATCGACCGACGCCTCGTCACCGAAGGCCGTGAAGGCCGAGGTCGCCCGGCAGGCGGAGGTCGAAGCCCCGCCGCCCCCGCCCGAAGAAGCCGCGATCGCCGATACGAAGCTCGACGCCCTGAAGAAGAGCGCGATGACCACCGCCGAGTCCGAGCACGCCGCGCGGCTGATGAGCGTGGCCATGGCGCTGCAGAGCGGCCGGTACTCGGTGGACATCATGCGGATCGCCGACGCCCTGATCCGGCAGTAGCCGCCTTTTCCCCGCCCCGACGACAAGCCCGGCCGCTGGAGCGGCACGGCTTCGTTGTGCCTTTTCCCTGCATCGCCCGCTTCTCGTTCGAACGCGCCGCGTTCGCCGTCCGAGGTTTGCCATGAGCAGCACTGAACTCGTCGCCGCCCTCGACGCTGTCCGCCAGGCCCTGACCGACGCCGAGACCGCTCTGGAAGGACAGTTCCAGGCCCTGCGCACCGCCAAGGCCGAGCCGCTGATGGAGCTCACGGCCCTGTGCGCCGAGAAGCTCGACGCCGTCGGTCTGGCCGAGCGCTTCGCCCTGGAGACCTTCGCGCTCCTGTCCGGCGGCTCCCCGCGCGTCGACGCGCTGCCCTCGGACCTGCGGCCCCGCGTCGTCGCCGCCCTGAGCGACCTGCGGGCCCGCACCGCGATCATCCAGCGCAAGCAGAAGCGCAACGAGCGCGCCGCCGAGCTGCTCACCCAGACCGTCCAGGGCATGACCCGCAGCCTCGGCGGCGAGCCCGAGCGTCGCGGCTTCGGCGTCGCCCGCTACGGAGGCAGCCGATGAGCCTCCTTGGCACCTTGCAGCAGGGCGCCGTCGGCCTCGCCGCGCACCGCAGCGCGAGCAACACCGCGTCGACGAACCTGCAGAACGTCAACACCCCTGGCTACGCCCGGCAGCGCGCCGACCTCGTCGCCGTCGAAGGCACGCCGTACCGCGGCTCGATCCTCGGCGGCGGCGTCCACCTGCGCACCGTCCAGCAGCTGCGCGACGCGTTCATCGAGCGCCAGCTGCCCCAGGCCCGCTCCGACCGCTACGCCGCCCAGAGCCGCGCCGACGGCCTGAGCTCCCTCGCGCTGCAGGAGCCGAGCTCGCCCGACTCGGTGGCCTCGCGCATGGCGGCGTTCTTCGGTTCGCTGCGCCAGCTGAGCACGAACCCCAGCGACTCTTCGGTCCGACAGGCCGTCCTCAGCGAGGCGCAGCGGCTGAGCCAGAGCATCCGCCGCGACGCCCAGACGCTCAACGACGCCGCCAACGCCATCGACCGACGCCTCGTCGACAGCCTGCCGCGCATCAACGATCTGGCTGCCAGCGTCGTGCGCCTGAACAAGGCCATCCGCGAGGCCTCGGCGCAGGGGACGCCCAACGAGCTGCTCGACCAGCGCCAGCGCGCCGTCGACGAGCTCAGCGAGCTGACCGGCATCATCCCGCTGACCACCTCCACCGGCGAAGTCACGCTGTCCTTGCCCAGCGGCGCCGCCCTCGTCAGCGTCGCCGGCGCCGCCCGGCTGTCGAGCCAGCCCGACCCCGCCAACAACGGCCGCATCGCGCTGGTGCTGACGAAGAGCGACGGCAACGGCACCCTCACGCTGACGCGCAACGATCTGGGCGGTTCGCTGCGCGGCCTGATCGACGCCCGCGAACTCGACATCGCCACCGCCTCCGCCCGCCTCGACACCGTCGCCTTCGAATTCGCCAACGCCGTCAACGCCGCCCACGCCGCCGGCTTCGCCCCCGACGGCTCGACGGGGCGTCCGATCTTCGCCGTCGGCGCCACCGCGCCGGGCACCGCGCTGAACTTCGCCGTCGACCCCGCCGTGATCAACAACCCGGCGGCGCTGCAGGCGGCGAGCGCGGTCGACGCGGTGACCGGCCTGCCCACCGCCGGCGACGGCCGCAACACGCTGGCCCTGCTCGCCATCGAGCGCTCCCCGCTGCCCGGGGGCACGCCCCCGGCGGTGGCGGCCTCGACGCTCGTCGCTGATCTCGGCAACTCCATCGCCACCGCCCGGACCGAATCCGAGGCCAACGGCCTGCGGTTCGACCACCTGACCACCCTGCGCGAGCAGGCGTCGGGGGTCTCCGTCGACGAGGAGATGGTAGAGTTGATGCGATCGCAGCGCGCCTTCGAGGCCGTCTCGAAGGTGATCAAGGTCGTCGACGACATGCTCAGCACGCTGCTCAGCCTGAAGCCGTAGAAGCGAGGATCCGATGCGCATCTCCGAACGACAGATCTTCGACGGAGCCAGCCTGCGCAGCCAGCAGGTCCGCGCCCGCGTCGACGAGGCCACCGAGACCGCCAGCACCGGCCTGCGCATCCGCGACGCCGCCGACGACCCCGCCGGCGCCGCCTTCGTCAGCCGCGCCCGCGCCGACGAGATCCGCGCCCAGTCGTTCATCGACACGCTCGGCAGCGCCGTCGACACGACGCAGGCCGCCGAGCTCGCGCTCAGCGACGCCGGCAACACGCTGCAGTCGGTGTACGAGCTGGCGATCCAGCTCGGCACCGACACCGTCACCGCCGCCGAACGCACGACGATGCTCGCCCAGTTCGACAACCTGCGCGGGCTGCTGTTCGAGAACGTCAACCGCAAGTTCGACAACCGCACGCTGTTCGCCGGCGCGCGCGAAGATGGCCCCGCGTTCGATCCGAACTCGACGCCGCCGGGCGCCTTCCTCGGCGACACGAACCTGCGCTCCATCGAGACCGCCCCCGGCGTCACCCAGGTCGTGCAGCACCGCGTCGACTTGACGACCAACGATCCGACGATCACCTTCGACGACCCGAACAACCTGTTCGACAGCGACGGCGACGGCGTCGGTGACACGCCGACGACGACGCAGGTGTCGATGTTCCAGGCGCTCGAGAACCTGCGCAACGCGATGAACACCAACGACAGCGCGACCATCCGCGCGCTCGTCAGCCCGCTGTCACGCTACATCGGCAAGTTCGCCGACGCCCGCGCCGAGGTCGGCGCCCAGCAGATCGCCCTGGAGGGCGCGAAGAACGTCGCCACCACCGTGCGGGACTCGACCAACGAGAGCCGCGCCCGCACCGAAGACGCCGACAGCATCGCCGCCTTCAGCGAGCTGCAGTTCGCCCAGCGCTCCCTGGAGGCCGCCCTGCAAGCCAGCGCGAAGGGTTTTTCGCTGTCGCTGCTGGATATCGTACGTTGAAGAACAGAAGCGTTGACCCACCCCGATGACCGACGTCCCCCCGCCCCCAAAGACGACGGCGGTCGCCATCCCTGCGGCCAGCGGCGGCCGTCTGGTGGGCGTGGGGGGCCTGTTCAACAACCACGAGTGGTTGATCCAGCGGACGCCCTTCACGTTCGGGCGCCTGAGTTCCAGCGACGTCAACCTCGACCACGAGGTCGGCGCGTCGCGCGCCCACGCCGAGATCCGCACCGAGGGGATCTACTACACAATCCTCGACAAGAGCAGCAACGGCACCGTCGTCAACGGCGCGCGCATCCCCAAGGGGGTCGCCCAGCCGCTGCGCCACAACGACGTCGTCACCATCTGCAACACGAGCTTCAAGTTCAAGCACGAGCTCAGCGCCCGGGGCGCAGCCAGCGCGCAAGAAGAAGCTCCCGAGCCCACGGGCATCTTCCAGGTCAGCTCGCTGCCGACGGCGCCGCCGCCCGCGCCGCCGCCCACGGCGAGCAAGGCTGACGACGGCGCGTTCTCGCTGGACGCGATGGACATGATGGCCCGCGCCGCGCGCGCCGAGGCCGAGGCCGCCGAGGCCAAGGCCAAGGCCGAGCGCGAGGTCGCCCGCCTGCGCGCCGAGGCCGAGGCCGCCCGCGCCGAGAGCATGCGCTTCCGGCGCACCATCGAGGAGGCCACCGAGGCCAAGGCCCGCGCCGAGGCGGAGGCCCGCGCGCTGCTCGAGGCCGAGATGGTCCGGCAGCAGGCCGCCCTCGAGGCCGTGCGCCAGAAGGTCGAGGCCGAGGTCCGCACCCGCGCCGAGGCCGAGCTCGCCCGCGTGCGCGCCGAGGCCGAGGCCGCCAAGCAGCTCGCCGAGGCCGAGATCCGCGCCCGCACCGAGGTCGAGCTCGCGCGCCTGCGCGCCGAGGCCGAGGCCGCCAAGCAGCTCGCCGAGGCCGGCGAGGCCCGCGCCCTCGCCGAGAGCCGGCGCTTCAGCGACGCCGAGGCCCGCGCCCTCGCCGAGGCCAAGGCCCGCGTCGCCGCCGAATCCCGCGCCGCCGCCGAGGCCAGGGCCCGCGTCGAGATCGAGACCAAGGCGGCCGCCGAGCACCAAGAGCTCGAGCGGCTGCGCTCCGAGAGCATGCGCTTCTCGACGTCGGGCGTACCGGGGCGGCCGACGGCTGCGCCAGCGCGGGTGTCGGCGCCGATATCCACCCTGCCCGCGCAGCCCGATCCGTTCGCCGCCGTCGTCGCGCGCGACGCCAACCGTCAGGCCCAGGAGGACGCTGCGTCGGCTGCGGCGGCGGCACCGCCGACGCCGCAGCCGGCGACGTCGTCACCGCCGGGGGGCATCCCCACGTCGGTCCCGCTCCACGCGCCGGCGGCGAACGCCGCGCCTTCGCCCAAGACCCCGACGCCGTCCCGCGCCGGGACACGGCTCATGCCGGGGTCGCTGCGCGCGACGCCGCCGAGCGCGGCGTACCGCTTCGGGCTCGGCGACAACGTCATCCTCGTCCTCAGCTCCGACAACCTGCGCGGCGAGACCACCTGCACGTCGGCCCGGCTCGTCGGCGTCGCCGAGAACGGCGCGCTGACCATCGACTGCGTCGACCCGGTCTCGGTCAGCCGCTGGGACCAGAAGACGGTGATGATTGGCAAGAACCCGCACAACGGCAGCCTGCTGGTGGCCGAGGCGCGCGTGCTGTCGATCGAGGAGACCGACTACAACACGGTGCACCTGTCGACCACGAGCGGCCGCCTGACCACCGTGCAGCTGCGCTCGTCGGTGCGGCAGCGGGCGATCCCCGAGGTGCAGACCTTCACCCGCTTCGACGGCGGCACGGCGCGCCTCGTCGACTACTCCATCGGCGGCGTCGGCCTGTCCGTGCCCCGCAACGATCCGCGCAAGCGCGGCGACGTCATGGTCGGCACGCTGCAGCTGAAGCGCAGCCTGGTCTTCGAGGTGACCCTTGAGGTGCGTGGCCGCGAGCGCCTGATCGACGATCCCGACCAGGACCTGCTCAACTGCCGCTTCAGCTCTCGCGATATGGGTCCCGAGGTGCTGCGCAAGGTCTCGATGGCCGTCCTGTATCGCCGCTGAGGCTCCTTCTTTTCCGTTGCGCTGGCGGCGTGGGCTCTTCGCGCGCGTGGCGCCTGCTCGGGCTGCGCCCCGCTGCTGACGTCGTCGTCGGCGGCGGCTCTCTCGTGCGGCTTGCGGCACCGCGTGTCGATCTTTCGCCTTCGGCGCGAGTCAGGGGCGTCTGGCCACGCCCCTGACAACCCGGGCCTCTTGCGCGCTGCCCGCACCGGCACACGACCCAAGCGCCGGAAAGGGTGCGACTGTGGAAGCAACGACGACAATGAGCCGTGCGACTAGCGCGGCACGCCAGTTCGCGGTGGGGGACGAGCGCGATAGCAACCGCTACCGGCAGAAGGTGCGCTTCAACAAGCCACGCACGCCCCCGTTCAGCTCGCGCTCGAGCGCGACGACGCGCTGCCGGGAGTCTTCCAGCAGGCGGCGCGGGTCCTTGCCAGAAGGCACACGACCCGCTGTCGCCACGCGCGTGCAGAGGGCACCCGTCGTGTCGCCCCTGCCGACGTCTATCGTCGCGGCGGCAGCGCAGGGGGAGCGAGCTGCGGTGCGGGAGACTCTCGCGGAGGTCCGCGCCGAGCGGAACGAGCTCAAGGCCCTGGGCGGCGACGCGAACGTGCTCGCTGGCGACGACGGCGACGCTGACGATGGCGCGTTGCTCTTCTCTTTCGTCAGGGCGCCGCGGCCGCCACCTTCGCCGGCGCGCGCGGGCGACGGCGGACGAGACCGCGCTGCAGGTTGACGAGCTGCGTCCGCTCGAGCGGGATCGCGAGCTCGAGCAAGACCACGCCGTCCCCCCGGGGACGCAGCGCGCCGAACAGCCGCAGGGTCTCGCCGTCGACGACGCAGCTGCCCGCCACCGGCGCGGTGTCGGTCGTGGTCGCCGCCGCGCTGTCGAGGGGCACGAGCTCGATGACCTCTTCGCGGATGACCGCGACCTTGAACGCGACGCTGCGCAGCGACAGCGTCGGTCGCTGATCGTCGGCGAACTCGACGCGCAGGCCCGCCGCACCCGAGGCGTCGGCGGCGCTCTTGCCGGCGTCTTCGAGCCCGTGCTTCTTGCACTTGGCCACCAGCGTCGTGCGCTGCAGCCCGAGCAGGTCCGCCGACGCCTGCTTGTTGCCGCCGGTGGCCCGCAGCGCCGCCTCGATGTAGCCACGCTCGATGGCGTCGAGGTAAGCCGACAGATCGACGGGCAGCCGCACCGCCGCGTCGACCGGCGCACCGACCACCGCGAGCTGCGCCGTAGCCGACGCCGTCGCCGCGAGAAACGGCGCGACGGGAGCAGCCAGCGCGAGCGCCTGTGCAACGGGTGCCTGTGCGACGGGTGCCTGTGCGACGGGCGCCTGTGCGACGGGCGCCTGTGCGGCGGGCGCCTGTGCGGCGGGCGCCTGTGCGGCGGGCGCCTGTGCGGCGGGCGCCTGTGCGGCGGGCGCCTGTGCGGCGGGCGCCTGTGCGACGGGCGCCTGTGCGGCGGGTGGGCGGGCCACAGGGGCGGGGGGCTCGGGAGACGCCACGCTGCCCGGCAGCGCATCGAGCCACGACAGCTCGCTGTAGGCCGGCTCCGGCTCCGCCGGCGTCGGCAACGCCGTCATCGGCAGCATCGTCGGCGCCCGGCGTGACAGCACCGGCTGCCGGTACGAGTCAGGGACGTCGCTCGCCTGGATGGCTGCGCCGCGCGAGACCACCGACAGGCGCTCGACGAAGTTCTCGAGCTCGCGCACGTTGCCCGGCCACGGATAGCTGCGCATCGCCTCGAAGACGCCGTCGTCCACGGGGCGCTTGTCCCCGAGCTTGTTCCAGAAGCTGAAGAACAGCTCCTTCAGGTCGCCGAGGCCACGGTCGCGCAGCGGCGGCAGGTGCAGCGGACAGACGAAGATGCGGTAGTAGAGGTCGCTGCGGAAGCGGCCGGCCTCGCTCTCGCCCTTCAGATCACGGTGGGTGGCGGCGACGAGTCGGAAGTCGGCCTTCAGCGTCTCGCTGCTGCCCACGGGCTCGTAAGTCTTCTGCTGCAGAAGCCGCAGCAGCTTGACCTGCATGAGCAGACTCAGCTCACCGATCTCGTCGAGGAAGAGCGTTCCCCCCTGCGCCATCGCCACGCGCCCCTTGCGGGCCGCGTGCGCGCCGGTGAACGCGCCCTTCACGTGGCCGAACAGCTCGGCCTCGATGAGCGACTCGGGGATGGCGCCGCAGTTGACGGCGACGAAGGCGTGGCCGCTGCGCGTGCTCGCGTCATGGAGGAGGCGGGCGAAGACCTCCTTGCCCGTGCCGGTCTCGCCCGTGACGAGCACGGTGGCGTCGCTGCGCGCGAAGCGGCGCGCCTCCTCGACGATAGCCTCGAGGGGAGAGCCGGGGCTGACGATCATCATGGATTTCTCCCCAGGCTGTCGGGGCCCCGCTCACCGAGCACCTGCTGGGTCGGCTGCTTGCGTGCGATGGGAATGACGATGGTGATGCGCCGGTTGCGCGGATCGGTGAGGTCACCGGCGTACAGCGGCATCTGGTCGGCCAACCCCGACACGCGGCGGACGTCGAGGGCGAGCTTGTTCAGCTCGAAGGCCCGCCGCACGCTCAGCGCGCGGTCCACCGACAGGTCCCAGTTCGAATAGCGGACGCTGCCGAAGCGGGTGCCGTCGCTGTGCCCCTCGAGCTCGAGCGGGCGCTGCAGGGCGGCCATCTCTTCACCGACGACGGTGACGATCTTCTCGCCGAGCGGCGTCAGGTTCGCGCTGCCGCTCTCAAACAGCGTCTGCTGCAGCATCTCGACGCGGACGGCGCTGCCGACGATGTGGACGCTGACGCCAGCCTCAAGACCGGTGAGCCGACGGTTCAGCGACGCCTTGGCGTCGCGCTCGATGAGCGCGAGCTCTTCCTTGTCCCGCGCCGCCATCAACCGCTTCTGCTCGTCGCAGTTCTGGCCGCCGTCGAGGGCCGCCAGCGAGTCCGACGCCGCGCTGCCAAATGAGCCGCCGCCCTCGATCAGGCTGAAGGTGCGGAAGTAGTCTTGGATCTGCTTGCGCTTCTCGACCGGCGAGATGTTGAGCAGCCACATCAACAGAAAGAACGCCATCATCGCCGTCACGAAGTCGGCATAGGCGACCTTCCAGGTGCCACCATGGTGCCCGCCGACGACGACGACGGGCCGCTTGATGATGATGATGGACTTCTTCTGTTCGGAAGAGACCATGCAGGGTTACTTCTTCGCCGCGCGCAGGATCTTCTCGAGCGACGCGAAGTCGGGGCGGTCGTGCGGGGGGATGACGCGGCGGGCGTGCTCGAGGGCGAGCATCGGCGGCCACCCCATCGCGAAGCTGATCAGCGCCGCCTTGCAGACGTACATGTCCATCACGGCGTGGTGCGCGCGCGACTCGATCTGCGTCGCGATGGGGCTCGCGAAGCCGTAGGAGCCAAGGATGCCGAGGAAGGTGCCGACGAGCGCGGCGCCGATGGAGTGGCCGATGACCTCGGCGGGCTCGCTGATCTTCGTCATCGTCAAGACGACGCCGAGCACGGCGGCGACGATACCAAGGCCGGGCAGAGCGTCAGCGACGCGGTTGATGGCGTGGGCCGGCTCGCTCATCTCCTCTTTCTGCGAGGCGATGTCGGTGTCCATCAGCTGCTCGAACTCGTGCGGGGCCATCGACGTCGAGTTGAAGGCCTTCAGGTTGTCGCAGATGAAGTCGACCAGCGCCTTGCTCTTCAGCACCGACGGCGCCGCCTGGAAGATGGTGCTCTGCTGCGGCTGGTCGATGTGCGCCTCGACGGCGACCGAGCCTTCCTTCCGGATGAGGTTCAGGAGCTGGTAGATGCAGACGAAGAGCTCGTCGTAGTTGCTGTGGTGCGCGTTGCTCAGCGTCGCCTTCACCGTCTTGGCGGTGGCCTTCACGAGCGACATCGGGTTCGAGATGAGGAACGCGCCGGCCGCCGCGCCACCGATAATCAGCAGCTCGACGGGCTGCCAGAGGAGGTGGATGTTGCCGCCCTCGAGGAGATACCCCCCGACGACGGCCAGAAACACCAGCACGATGCCAACCAGGGTCACGCGGCCTCCGACTTCCCTACTTCATCGCGAGCGAGTGGACGCGACCGGACCTTAGAACCACGAGACGTGCCAACCACGACGGCCCCCCCGGAACCGGCGGATCCCCGGCAGAGCCTGACGCCTCGAGTGTGCGCCATCCGTGATGCAAACGTGAAGTTTTCGGCCACGGCTGACTCGACGAGCGTCAGAAATTTGCGCGCCGCGGCTCCGGTGATCATCATCATCATCGACGCGCAGCACCTCTGCGCACCAGTCGAGGGGGCACGGTGTTCGGTCAGTGGTTCGATCGGCTTCTGGCTCTGCTGGGCGCCGGCACTCCGTCGACCACCCGCGGCGCTCCGTCCCGCTCGACGCCATCGAGGCCGAGCGCGCCGTCGGCCGACGAGGTCTCGTTCGCCAGCGTGCCCGACGAGGCCGGCGACGCCGACAAGAGCGCCCGTCCACGGCCGAAGCCCCCCGAGAAGCTCTGGAAGCCCTCGCCCGCCGAGTACACCGACCAGGACCGGGGCCAGGTCCTGAGCTGCGACGAGGCGGCGGTCCACACGCTGTCGTCGACGATCATCTCGGAGCTGCTGGCGAGCATCGACAAGATCCCGCCCTTCCCCGTGATCGCCAACAAGCTCATCGAGGCGCTCGAGGCCGCCGACGTCCGCACCGACGTCATCGAGCGGCTGGTCACGCAGGACGCCGTGATCGCCGCGAAGATCCTGAACACGGCGAACTCACCCTTCTACAACTCGCCGACGGCCATCGAGACGCTGCCCCACGCCATCCGCGTCATCGGCCTCGCCGAGGTCTCGCGCGTCGCCGTCGCCGCCGCTACCGCCGCCGTCTTCGACGCCGAGGAGCGCATGGCCCACGAGACCGTATCGTACCAGCAGCAGCTGGTGTGGCGGCACTCGGTGGCCACCGCCCGCGGCGCCGCGTGGCTCGCGCTGCAGCTGTCGCAGGACGTGCAGCGCGCCTACGTCGCCGGCCTGCTGCACGACGTCGGCAAGGCCGTTGCGCTGCGCGGGCTCGGGCTCGCCATCCTGAACGGACGCGTGCGCGAGTTGCCTACCGTCCCCGTCGTCTACGCCGCCATCGAGCAGGCTCACGTCGACGTCGGCGCCATGGTCGCCGACGCCTGGGAGCTCGCCGAGCACCTCGGCGGCGTCGTCGAGCACCACCACACCCCCGACCACGACACGCCGCTGGTGCGGATCGTCGCGCTCGTGTCGGGCGTCGACGAGCTGCGCACGAACGCCGCCCACCGCGCCGGCCTGCTCGCCCGGGTGCGCTCGCTGGCCGAACGCCTCGGCGTCACGCAGGTCCAGCTGATGGAGCTCGAGTTCGAGCTGAAGAAGGCCGCCGCCGCCGCCGGCAAGCTCTGACTGGCCGACGGAGCATCGGCTGCGACTTCTTTGCCGACGCATCGTCGAGAAATCGCCGCTCGTATGTTGGTCGCTCGCCACGCGAGGGGCCCTCCATCGGCCCGCACCCGCGGCTTCGCCGCTGCCCTCTCCCAATGCTGGGAGAGGGCTTCCTCTCGTCCGGTTCAGCGCGTGCGCCGGACTGGACCCTCATGCCCTGATCCCTTCTGCCAATGCGGGGCGAAGGGGAGACGACGACGGGCCACAGCCCCTCGCCCAGAATTGGGCGCGCCGAGGGCGGGGGTGAGGGCTGCCTCTCGTGTGTTCGCCTCTGGCGCGGGCAAGGCGCTTGCTTTGCGTCTGCTGCGCGGCCGGATCGGCAGCGGCAGGAGCACCCGATGGACTTCATGAAGAGCCTCACCGTCAGCGCCTCGGGCATGTCGGTGCAGCGCACGCGAGTCGGTCTGGCGGCGTCGAACCTCGCCAACGTCCAAACCACGCGCGCCGAGGACGGCTCGGGCCCCTACCGTCGGCTCGACGCCGTGGTGACGCCGGCCGCCTTCGACGACGCGCTCGGCAGCGCGATGGGCATCGACGACGGCGTCCGCGGCGCCGAGGTCATGAAGGTCGTCGCCGACCCCACCGAGGGCAAGCTCGTGCACAACCCGACGCACCCCGACGCCGACCAGAACGGCTTCGTGCGCCTGCCCAACGTGAACCCCGTGCAGGAGATGGTGAACCTGATGACGGCGCAGCGCGGCTACGACGCCAACGCCACCGCCTTCGAGACCGCCAAGACCATGATCCAGCGCGGCCTCGACATCGTTCGCTGACGACGACGACGACGCTCCCCTGCTAACGACGACGAGGTCGCCCCATGCGCGTGAACAACTTCAACCTCGAGCTCGGCATCCCGCCCATCGACGGGATGCGCTCCGTGCAGCCGTCGTCGCCCTCGTCGCCGGTGCAGCCCTCGGCCTTCGGCGCCGAGCTGACCAACGCGATGAACCGCCTCGACGAGGCCCAGCGCGTCGCCGAGCAGAAGTCCGTCGAGGCCGCACAAGGAGCCGGCAACGTCCACGAGGTCGCCCTCGCGCTCGAGCAGGCCGACGTCACGCTCAAGGTCGCCGTCAAGGCGCGCAACAAGGTCGTCGAGGCCTACCAGGAGATGATGCGCATGCAGGTGTGAGAGTCCCGTCGCGCGCTCACGTCCACCGGCACCGCGCCTCGCTCGACTCCGCGTCCAACGCCGACGAAGCGACGGAGCGCTCGCCCCGCGACCGGCGCCCGACCTGCGCCCGCATTTCTCCACGCGCTCCCCCTGGACTCGACGCCTCGCGTCGTCATCGCTCGCCGCGTGAGGCTCCGCTCGCCGGGGCGTCACTATTTCGTCGCTGGTCTCGCCGATGCCGTCGACAAAGCGACGGTCGCAACACCGGCGCCGCCCGGCTCTCGTCGCTCCGACGCCGCCTCCAAACGGGTCCGAACCCTGCATGGGCCCGATGGTCCCGGTCTGCGCCGGGGATGAGGCGAAGCGATGGAACCCCTGGTCATCCTTGGACAGCTGAAGAACCTCGTCTCCATGTTCCAGGGGCTGTCGACGCGGGCGCAGATCCTCATCGGCGTCACGGCCCTCGCGCTCGTCGGCGGCACCATCGGCGCCGTCTACCTGTCGCAGGGCAGACCGCAAAAGTACGTCTTCACGAACCTGACCCCCGAAGACGGCGCCGCCGCGGCGACGCAGCTGCAGCAGGCGGGCATCCCGTTCCAGCTCGACTCCGGCGGCACCGCGGTCAGCGTGCCCGAGGACAACGTCTTCCAGGCGCGCATGCTGCTCGCCAACGCCGGCCTGCCCCGCGCCGCCGGCGTCGGCTTCGAGCTCTTCGACAAGGGCGACATCGGCGTCTCCGAGATGACGCAGCGGGTGAACCTGCAGCGCGCCCTCGAAGGCGAGCTGGCCCGCACCATCGGCGCGCTGTCCGAGCTGCGCTCGGCCCGCGTCCACCTGTCGGTGCCGCAGCGCGCCGTGCTGGCCCGCGATCAGGCCAACGGCTCCGCCGCCGTCGTCGTGCACCTGCAGCCGGGACGACACCTCACCGACGCGCAGGTCGCCGGCATCCGGCGCCTCGTGTCGTCCTCGATGGTCGGGCTCAAGGCCGACGCCGTCTCCGTTGTCGATGAGACCGGCGCGCTGCTCGGCGCCACCGACGACGTCACCGCGAGGCTGTCGGAGCACCACAAGCTCGAGCGCCAGATGGAAGAGCGCATCACGTCGCTGCTGACCGCCTCCGTCGGTGAGGGCCGAATCGTCACTCGCGTCGGCCTCGAGATCGACAACACCGAAGAGGACGTGGTGCAGAAGGTCTACGACCCCGACGGCGTCGTCCTGAACAGCGAGCGCCGCCGGACCCAGGCGCGCACCGAGGGCGGCCAGAACCAGGTGATCGGCGCCGCGCCCCGCGACCCGTCGAACCCCGCCGCCGGCGACGGCGGCGGCAGCGTCGACACCGCCAACGCCAACGACGAGTCGCGCACCTGGGAGATCTCGAACACGCAGACCCGCAGCGTGCGCCGGGGCCCGCGCATCAAGCGCCTGTCGGTGGCCATCCTCGTCGACGCCCCCGACGGCAAGCCGCTGCCGCCCGAGAAGCTGAAGGGCATGAGCGAGCTCGCGAAGAACGTCGTCTCCTTCGACCTGCGCCGCGGCGACACCATCGAGATCTCGAGCGCGCAGTTCGTCCGGCCCAAGGGCCTCGACGACGACCAGCAGAAGGACGAAGACAAGCCCTTCATCAGCAGCGAGGTGGTGCTCGCCATCGTCGGCGTCGGCCTGCTCGCCGCTCTCGTCGGGTTCGTGCTGCTGAACGTCCGCCGCAAGCGCAAGAACTTCGAGGTCGAGTCCCAGCGCACCAGCCTGCTGATGCCGGGCAAGACCATCGCCGAGCTGGAGGCGACCCTCGATCAGGCGCTGCTACCGCCGGTCGAGAACCCGGCCGACACCGGCGACGGCTCGTACTCGGTGGTCACCGAGGACGACAATCTGCTGGCGCGCGCCCGCCAGCTGCTGGCACAGAACCCGCACCGGGCACGTATCATCATCTCGTCCTGGTTGAGCACCGAACCCACGGAGCGAGGCAGCAAGAATGTCTACTGACAACAACGCCCTGGAGCTCGCCGATCTGCCTGCCGGCTCCCTCGATGCAAAAGGACCTGGCGCCTCGTCGCCGCAGGTCGCCGACGGGTACGGCAACTTCCCGAGCGCGCCGGAGGTCCACAGCATCGACACCGCCGCCGCCGTGCTGCTCGCTCTCGGCAAGGCGCACTCGGGCGTCATCCTGTCGAACCTGAACGAGGTGCAGATCGGTCAGCTCGTGCGCGGCGCCGAGATGCTGCGCACCGCCGAGCGCGGCATGCGCCGCAAGGCCCTGCGCTCCTTCGTCGAGGCGATGGAGGACGACGAGTCCGCCCGCGTGGCCAGCGACGTCTTCATGCGCGAGCTGCTCGAGAGCGCCCTGGGCGAAGACCGCATCTCGCGCCTGTTCAGCGGCACGTCGAAGGTCACGCTCGAAGAGGTCGGCGAGGACATCTCGACCCTCGCCGGCGCCTCCCCCGACGACCTCGCGCGCCTGTTCAGCGAGGAGCCACCGCAGGCCGTCGCCGTCGCCATCTCGCAGCTGGAGAAGAGCCACGCGCTGTCGATCCTGCAGAAGATGAGCCCTCCGCGTCGGACGCGCATCATCGAGCACCTCGCCTTCGTCGAGAACGTCTCGGCCGAGTACCTGCGCGAGATCATCTCGGGCTTCGCCGACGACGTACGCAAGAGCGGCATCAGCGTCGAGTCCATCGACGGCGAGAAGCTCGCGGTCGAGCTCATCCGCGCGTTCTCGATCCCCGACCAGCAGAAGGTCTTTGCCCAGATGCGCGACCAGCAGAAGGTCGACCGCCTGCGCTCGAAGGTCTTCATGTTCGACGACGTCGCCCGGCTGGCCATGCGCGACCTGCAGGTCCTCATGCGCGAGATCGAGACCAAGATGCTGCTCGTCGCGCTCAAGGGCAGCTCGCCCCAGGTGCGTACGCAGATCCTCGAGAACATGTCGTCGCGTCAGCGCGAGGCGATCCTCGACGACCTGGACTCGATCGGCCAGATCAAGGCCTCGGACACCGAGAAGTCGCAGAACGAGATCGCGCGTGTCGCCATCCGTATGATCGAGCAGGAGCGCATCAGCCCGCCGGGCTGAGCGTGGTCCAGGCACGCGCCGCGCGCGGCCCGACGAAGGCCGCGCCGCAGCGAGGCAGCGACGCGACGACGGAGCAGGGAGCCGGCGATGCATCCTCTCGAGAAGTTCACCCGCAAGGCCGCCGTCGCCCCGCCCCCCGCGACGACGACTACGTTTCGCGGCAGCGTGCTGTCGCCCGGCGAGCCCGTCAGCCTGCCGCCGTGGGTGCGCCTGCTCGCGCCGCCGCCCGACGCGCTCGAAGACGTGGTCGTCGCCGCGCCGTCGCCGCCGCCGCCGCCGCCGCCGTCACCCGAGCAGATCGCGGCGCCGTTCAAGGCGAAGATCGCCGAGCTCGAGGCCCAGCTGGCCGCCGAGCGCGCGTGGATGGCCGCCGCCGCGCAGAAGGTCGACGCCGACCTGCAGCGCTTTGAGTCCAACACCCGCGCGCTGATCGTCGACATGGCGCTGGTGGCCGCGCGCGTCTTCGTCGGCGAGACGGTGTCGGTCGAAGCGGTCACGAACGCCGTCGGCAAGGCCATCGAGAACCTGCCCCTGACCCCGGGAATGACGCTGAGGGTCGCCGCCGCCAACGCCGAGGCGCTGAAGGGCAAGGTGCCCGACACGCTGAAGATCGTCGTCGACCCGACGCTGAAGCCCGGCGACTGCCGCCTCGACTCCGAGAGCGGCGGGGTCGATGCGCGGCTCGAGGTGCGGGCACACGAATTGCGACAGCGTCTGCTGGCCACGCTGCTCGATGGCCGAGGAGACGCCGAGTGACCCATGCGAACGTGGCCGACTGGCGTGAGCGCGTGATGGGCGTGTTGAACGAGCCCGAGAAGCTCCGCTTCGTCGGCCGCGTCACCCGCGTCGTCGGCCTGTCCATCGAGGCCACACTGCCCGCCTGCACCGTCGGCGCGAGCTGCTCGATCCACCTGGGCGACGGCAGTCGCCTGATCGCCGAGATCGTCGGCTTTCGCGGCTCGACGGCGCTGCTGATGCCCATCGGCGAGGTCGCCGGCGTCAGGGACGGCGCCACCGTCGAGCTGATCGGCAGCTCGCCGGTCATCGCCGTCGGCGACGCGATGCTCGGCCGCGTGCTGGGCCCGATGCTCGAGCCAATGGACGGCGGCCCGTCGCTGCTGCTACCGCACCGCACGCTCTTGTGGGCGACGCCGCCGGTGGCGATGCTGCGTCGGCGCATCCACAAGCCGATGGCGACGGGCTTACGCTCGCTCGACACGTTCACGACGTTCGGCGAGGGCCAGCGCGTCGGCATCTTCGCCGGCGCCGGCGTCGGCAAGAGCACGCTGCTCGGCATGCTGGCGCGCCAGGCCGACGCTGACGTCGTCGTCGTGGGGCTCATCGGCGAGCGCGGTCGCGAGGTGCGCGAGTTCATCGAGCGCGATCTGGGCCCCGCGGGGCTCGCGCGATCGGTGATCGTCGTCGCCACCGGCGACGCTCCGCCCGTCGCCCGCGTGCGCGCGGCGGCGGCGGCGACGGCCATCGCCGAGTACTTCCGCCGGCGCGGCAAACGCGTGCTGTTGATGATGGACTCGCTGACGCGCGTGTCGATGGCGCAGCGCGAGATCGGCCTGGCCGCCGGCGAGCCGCCGACGTCCAAGGGCTACCCGCCGTCGGTGTTCACGCTGATGCCGCGCCTGCTCGAGCGCGCCGGCAACGACGAAGGTCAGGGCAGCATCACCGGCCTGTACACGGTCCTCGTCGAGGGTGACGACCTGAGCGACCCCATCGCCGACAACGCGCGCTCGATCCTCGACGGTCACGTCGTGCTGTCGCGCGCGCTGGCCAACGCCGGCCACTTCCCTGCCGTCGACGTACTCGGCAGCGTCAGCCGCGTGATGAACGACATCACCACCGACGACCACCGCAAGGTGGCGACGGCAGTGCGCGAGCTGATGGCGACCCACAAGGAGGCGTCGGACATGATCGAGATCGGCGCCTACCAGAAGGGCAGCAACCCGCGCATCGACCGCGCCGTGCAGGCCGTCGACCCGATCCGCATGTTCCTGCGGCAGCGCACCGACGAGCGCACCACCCTGCCCGAGGCGCTCGACCGCGCCGCCCAGATCCTGTCGTCGACGAACGCCGAGGTGCGCGCGTGATCCCGTTGCTCTTCACCGCCGCGCTCGCCGCCGCCCCGGTCGCCGCCGACGACGACGCTGCCCCGCCGACCGAGTCGCGCTCGGGCTTCTCGCGCTTCTCCGAAGGTGGGCTGGATGACATTCCCGGGAGCGACACCACCAGGACACCCAGCGCGCCGAAGGCCGTTAAGCCGCCATCGACCACCGGGACGAGGTCGTCATCGACGACCGCTCCGCGCGCCCCCACCCGCACCGAGGCGGAGAAGGCCGAGCAGCGGCAGAAGACGCGGCAGGAGCTCGCGACGAAGAGCGCCGTGAAGCAGGCGCGCGAGGAGACCGTGACGATGCTCGAGGAGGTGCGCGGGGTTCTCTCGAGCCTCGAGGCGGGCGAGCCGCCGCCGCCCAACGTCACGGTGCTGCCGCCGCCGGGCGAGGCGAAGGGACCGGGCTGCGATCTGGAGTTGCCGCAGATCCTCGCGTTCGAGCTGCAGCGCATCCGCGCGGTGCGCGACGAGGCGGAGATGATGCTCGAGATGCACGAGCAGAACCTGGAGATCATCCAGGACAAGCTCGACGAGCTCGAGAAGACCCGCGCCGAGCTCGATAAGTCGCGGGAGGTGCTCGAAGAGACGCTGTCGCGCAAGTCGCTCGTCGACGACGAGAAGGACAAGGAGCGCCGGCGGATCCGCCTGCTGATGTCGAGCCGGACGATGAAGCCCAAGAAGATCGCGGCGCTGATGGACGAGATCTCGGTCGACGAAGCGCGGGTGCTGCTCGAGGCGCTCGACGAGCCCACGTCCAAGGCCGTGCTCGAGGCGCTGTCGCCCGAGCGACTCGCCAAGATCGTGGCCTCAGACAAGACGTCCAAGACGTCGTCGACGAAGAGGCCAGCGACCGAGGCGACACCGACTGCGTCGAAGTCGAAGGAGACCCTGTGAACGCCATCCTCGCCGCGCTCGCGCCGACTCCCTCCGCCGAGCAGCGCGGAACCGCCGGCCCCAAGGACCGCCTCGTCGCTGACGGCGACGACGAAGCCGGCTTCGCTGCCGTACTCGGCGCCGCGGGCGCCCGCCGCGGCCTCGGACTCGTCCGCGGCGCGGGCGTGGCCGGCGCGGACGTCGTCGCTGACGATCAGACAGCCGCTCTGGCGTCGTCGCTGCACACATCGTTGTCCTCGTCGCTGGCCGCACGGCTGAAGGCCGAAGGGTCGGCGGCGCCGGCGACAGCCGCCCACGACATCGAGGACTCGCTGTGGACCGAGCGCACCACCGCGCGCGGCAAGGCCGACGCGCTGAAGCGCAAGAACGCCGGGCGGGGCGACGGCGAAGACGTCGCCCCGCCGGCGTCGAACGTCACCGAGGAAGACGACGCGCCGCAGCCGGAGACAGCGCCCCAGCGCGAGGCGTCCTCGTCGCCCTCGTGGCTGCTGTCGTCGCTGTCGAGCGGCGACCGCGTCGGCGACGTGGCCGAGGTCCCGCCGGGCCCGCTGCTCGTGGCCACCGACCACCTGCGCGGGCTGCTGCCCGAGGGCGGCCGCGTGCTGGCGGCGAGCGCGAATCACGTGCGGCTGGAGCTGCCGCACCCGTCGGGCCCGATGCTGCTCGACGTCAGCCTGAAGAGCGGCGTCGTCGACGTCCGCGCCCGCGGCGGCGCCGCCGCCGAGATGGCCTGGCGCGTGCCCGAGCTCGCTGCCGCCCTGCAGAGCGCCGGGGTTCGCCTGGGCAACTTCGAGGTGGCGCCCTTGCAGAAGACCGGCGACTCCGACGCTGCCGACGATGGTCCGGCAGGGGACCGGCAGAATTCCGACGCTCGAGAAGCACCCCGCCGTCGCTCTGGTGTTCTCAATGGTCTCGTGGGGGCTTTCACTTCGCCCTGACCTTCTCTCTCTTCTCTCCTCGCTCTCACGCTTCTCTCTTCGCTGTCTCGCTGTCTCGCTCTCTCGCTTCGCGCTCTCGCTTCTCTCTTCGCGCGCCCTTCGCTCGTCGTCGTTCCTCGGGCTGCGCCCCGCTGCCGGCGCTCTTTCACCATTCGCCTTCGGCGCAACCTGGGGGCCGGTCCCGCCCGGCCCCCAGGCCCCCCGGCGGCCGCTCAGGCGCCGCGGCGGCTGGCGGGGGAGGATAGGGGGCTGACGCCCCCCTACTCCCCCACGACCCCCTCTCGCCCCCCTCGTTCTGCGCGCATCGCTCTCGACGACGAGCAGCCGCGCCATGGCGCCATCGCATCGTCGCGTCGTGCGCGGAGCGCAGTCGCGTCGACGACGAGGATGTTCGCCTCGTCGTGTCATCGCCCGAAGGCACACGACCCGCTGTCGCCGGCCCGGAGGACAGCGTCGGCGACAACGACGGTCCGGCGCTTGGGTCGTGTGCCGGTGTGGGCACTCCGAAGGAGGCCCGGGGTTGTCAGGGGGCGTGGCCAGACGCCCCCTGGCTCCCGCCGAAGGCGAAAGGTCGACACGCGACAACGCGAGCAGAACAACGAGCACGACAAAGAAAGCGCCGGCGGCGGGGCGCAGCCCGGGCAAGCAAGAAGCCGGAAGCGCGAAGACGAAGACGAAGACGAAGACGAAGACGAGAGGTGGCAAGGCTCCTGCAACACCGATGGCGGAGGCTGTCCATGGACGTTTCAAGCACCCGCAGCGCGTCATCGGGCGCGACGGCGCCGGCGACCCGAGGCTCGCAAGAGCTCGGCAAGGACCAGTTCATGCGTCTGATGTTGACGCAGATGCAGAATCAGGACCCGACGTCGCCGATGGACAACCAGCAGATGATCGCGCAGATGGCGCAGTTCTCGACGCTGGAGATCATGCAGCGCTCCGAGCAGACGATGTCGGCCCTGCTCGTCGCTCAAGCGGCGGCGAACCAGCAGCAGGCCATCACGCTCATCGACAAGCAGGTGGTCACGCAGTCCGACAGCCTCGATCTGAAGGCAGGCGATGGGCCCGTGCCGATCTCGATGCAGCTGCCCGAAGAGACCTCGGCCCTCGACGTCGTGATCGTCGACGAGAACGGCAACGAGGTGCGCCACATGAAGGTCGGCCAGCAGAAGGCCGGGCAGTTCGACATGTCGTGGGACGGCCGCGACGACAGCGGCAACCGACTGCCCGAAGGCAAGTACTCGGTGCGCATCAACGCCATCAACAAAGCCGGAGACGACATGGGCGTGAAGCCGCAACAGGTCTTCCACGTGGATGCCGTCACCTTCGTCGATGGCGTCGCACAGCTGCGCTGCGGCGACCGGGTCCTGTCGATGAACGAGATCGTCGAAGTCCGCTGACCGCGATCGTCGGCATGACGCTGACGACGAATCCCCAGGGGTCCCGCGCGCACGACGACGCGCAGGCCCCACAGCAGGCGTCGGCGGCGACGCATGGAGCACGAGTCATGGCGAGTCTGTTCACCTCGATGTTCAGCGGCCTCAGCGGCCTGCGCGCCACGAGCACCGACCTCGCGGTCATCGGCGACAACATCGCCAACGCAAACACCGTCGGCTTCAAGGGCAGCCGCACCGCGTTCGAAGACGCCATCTCCGAGAGCCTGATCGGCGGCGGCGGCGGCGACGTCGGCCTCGGCGTCAACGTGCAGGCGGTGCAGCGCATCCTGACCCAGGGCGCGCTGGCCAACACCGGCGTGGCCACCGACCTCGCGCTGCATGGCGACGGGTTCTTCGTCGTCAATACCGCCGACGGCGTGCAGTACACCCGCGATGGCCAGTTCACCGTCGACAAGGACGGCCGCATGGTGACTCTGTCGGGCGACCCGGTGCAGGGCTTTCCTGCCGACGGCGCCGGCAACATCGGCAACAACATCGGCGACCTGAACGTCGGCCAGATCTCGGCGCCGCCGCGGGCGACGTCGTCGGTGTCGGTGACCGCCAACCTCGACGCCACCGCTCCCGACGCCGACCCCGCGGTGCCCTTCGATCTGGCGAACCCGGCGGCGACGTCGACGTTCCAGAACTCGGTGACGGTGTTCGACTCGCTCGGCAACCCGATCCAGATCGACATCTTCTATCGCAAGAACGCCACCGGCGCGTGGGAGTACCACGCGCTCACCGACGGCAGTAACATCGACGGCGGCACCGCCGGTAACAACGTCGAAGTCGCCGCCGGCACGATGACCTTCGACACCACGGGGCGCCTTTCCAACGTCACGCAGACCGTGAACAACTTCAACCCGGTGGGCGCGACGCAGCCGCAGCCGCTGAGCTTGAACTTCGGCGATCCAACGGCGACGGGCGGCACCGGCCTCGGCGGTATCACCCAGTTCTCGGCGCCGTCGTCGGTGTCGTTCACAAACCAGGACGGCGCGACGTCGGGCGAGCTGGCCAACATCAGCATCGACGACGACGGCACCATCCTCGGCATCTTCAGCAACGGCGTGTCGCAGCCCCTCGGCCGCGTCGCGGTGGCCACCTTCGCCGCCGCCGACCAGCTGTCGCGCGAGAGCAGCAACCTGTTCAGCGAGACCGGCCAGTCGGGGCAGGCGAGCATCGGCGTCGCCGGCACCGGCGGACGCGGTCGCGTGATCGGCGGGGCGCTCGAGCGCTCGAACGTCGATGTCGGCGACGAGCTCGTGCAGATGATCATCTCGCAGCGCGCGTTCCAGGCGAATTCGAAGATTGTCGCGACGGCAGATACGCTGCTGGGTGAACTCATCAACCTGAAGAGGTAACGCCGATGGCCGACAAGCCCGAGACAGAAGAGCCAGCGCCCAAGAGCGGCGGCAACATGACGGTCGTCCTGGCCGTCATGTTCACCGGGCTGCTGAACACGGCGGCCATCGGTGGCCTCGGCTACTTCTTGATGAACAAGATGAACACGGCGGCACCAGCGACCGCCAGCAAGCCCGCCGACGGCGAAGGCGGCGAAGGCGGCGCGGGCGGCGCGGGCGGCGAGGGCGGCGCGGGCGGCGAGGCGACGGCCCACGACGAAGGCGGTGACGCCGCTGCGGGCGGGAGCGACTACGGCGCGCCAGTGAAGCGCACCGGGCCGCCGGCGCAGGTGCACCAGCTGACGAACATCGTCGTGCGGCTGAAGGACATCGAGCGCGAGCACCACGCCCGCATCAGCCTCTCCCTGGAGTTCAACGCCACCGCCGAGAAGGCCGCCATCGAGGCCTCGCTGCACCGCATCCGCGAGGCCGCGGTCAGCTACGCCAGCGACCGCCGTTACGACGAGATGCGCGGCTCACGCGGCATGCTGGACATGAAGAAGCAGCTGAAACGCCAAGCCCGCGCGCTGTTCGGCACGGAATTCGAGGAGTTGTACGTCACCGAGTTCGTCGCCCAGTAGTCGCCCGGTCGTCGCCCGGTCGTCGCCCAGGAGTCCGCGAGTTCGTCGCTGGGGGGCGAACGCTGGTCGACGCGGGCAGTTTCTGCGGCGCGGTAACGACGTGGTCGCCGTCGATGGTCAGACGCGGTAGAAGCGCTGGTCTCCCGTGGCGCGCCGCGCCGTCGCCACCCCGAGGTCATCGATGACCCAGCTGTCTGAAGAAGAACTGAAGGCTGTCGTCAACGCCGTGCAGACCGACAGCACCGAGCGGCGTCCGCGGGCGGGGATCCGCCCGGTGCGCGGGATCGATCTGACCGAGCGCGCTTCGTCGGCGGCAGCGTCGATGGAGACGATGAACCTGATCATCACCGGCACGCTGCGCGAGCACCTGACATCGTTCGGCGACGACGCCAAGGGCTTCGAGCTGGTGGAGATGACCGGCGCCGAGGTGCAGGACTCGCGCGTCAGCCTGGTGTCGGGCGGCGGCGTCGCCTTCGTGTTCAACGCCCACGGCGAGACGAGCATCCTGTCCATCGACCTGGTCATGGCCCGCCAGCTCGGTCGCGTGCTGCTCGGCGACCGCACGCCGCTGAACGAGAGCGAGGTGCCGCCGCCGCTGGCGCGCTCGGAGTCGCGCGTGCTCGAGCGCGCCATCAAGGTCTTCCTGGTCAAGCTCGCCACCGCGCTGCACGTGCCGTCGCCCTTCGAGGTGCTGAAGACCGAGGCCATCGGTCCGCGTCTGCGACTGTCGCTGCCGGCCGCGCCGATGTGGTGCATCCGCTTCGTCCACCCCGAGACGCGCGGCAACATCTGCATCGCGTTTCCCTACGAGCTCGCGCGCCGCACCCTGTCGGAGGCCAAGCCCATCTCGGTGCCCAAGGACCTGCCGTCGCGCAAGCGCTACCAGTCGATGGTCCTCGACACCGACGTAGACGTCATCGCGGTGCTCGGCCGGGCGAACATCTCGCTCGAGGAGTGGCTGCAGCTGAAGGCCGGCGAGGTGCTGCTGCTCGACCGGCTGTCGACGGCGACCCTCGACCTGCTCGTCAACGACAACAAGAAATACGAGTGCGAGCCGCAGGTCGACACCGGCAAGGTGACCGTGAAGATCACGCAGATCGTCGTCGACCCCAACGCCGGCTGAGAGGCTGACGGCAGCTCGGCTGCGACTTCGTGGCCGGCCGTCGTCGCTCGCTCGCGTACATCCCGTCTTCGAGGTCTGGCGCTCCCTTCGCTCCTCGCCCGCCGCCTCGCCTCGCGCGGCTTTTCGTCAGACCCTGAAAGGCCTCTGAGAGGCTGACGGAAGATCGGCTCGGCGATATGCCGGCGGCCCTTCAGCCGCCGAAGCCGGTGAGCAGATCGTCCATGCCCCAGCGCGCGGTCGTGGCGCGCGTCGACGACGACGACGGTCGCGCCGCCGGCGTCAGCGTCGCCGCCGGCGACGACGCCAGCTCGAGCGTCACGACCTCAGCGAGGCTGTACTTGCCGGCGCGCAGGGCGCCCTGCCCGTCGCGCGCGAACGTCAGCGAGCGGCCGTTGGCGGTGTCGACGGCGGTGTAGCCGCCGCCCGGCGCGCGGCCGGTGACGACCAGGAAGTGGTCGGTGCGACCGAGCGACGAGGACGTGCCTTCCTTGAAGTCGACGCCGACGATGACGGGGCGGCCGCGGGCGAGCGCGGCGTCCATCGCGCGGGTGTCGCCGGTGAACGGCGCGCGCGACGCGAGCTTCAGGCCGAGCGCCTGCGCGGCGGCAGGCACCTGCATGTTGTTGCCGTCGAAGCCGCCGGCGGCGGTGACGGCGTGGTTGGCGGCGTCGACGCCGCGCCGCGCGCCGGTCAGCGCGTTGGACACCATCGTCATCGACGTCAGCAGGCATCCCGCCTGACGGATGGTCTTTGTGCCCGTGCCGAGCGTCGCGTTGCTGTCGGCCTGCGACAGCGGGATGACGCCGGTGTCGTCCTGCGGCGAACCCACGACGGGCGTCCACGAGCGCTGCAGCGCCTGCTCGACGCTGGCGCCGCGGGCAAGCCCCGGCACGCGGCCCTGCGCGACGGCGTCGGCGGCCGCCTGCGGCAGCAGGTCGTCGGGCAGCGCGAGGTCACCTACGTCGATGGACAGGTCGATGCCCATGTCCATCCCCATCCCGATGTCCATGCCCGACAGGCCGAAGCCGTCACGCGGCGCCTTCGCCTTCGACGCTGCCGACGACCGCATCAGCGCCAGCTCGTCGACGCTGCCGAGGGCGTAGCCGCCGGGCGCGCCGTCGACGGCGGCGCTTGCGTGGGATCGCGGCTGCGGGCCGTGCACGGTGCGCGGCGGGCCGACCGAGGCCCCCGGCTTGCCGGTGATGGCGTCGCCGACGCCAAGGTTGCCGCCCTGCACGACGGTGTCGGCGAGCTTCTCGAGCATCATGCCCTTCATCATCGGGTGGCCACCGACGCCGTCGAACAGGTGGCTGGCCTCGAGCATCTGGCGCACGAACATGCTCTCGACGCCGTCCTTGACCTTCTTGGCGTCGCCCGCCGCCTGCGCCGCCTTCTCCTCGGGCGACGCCGGCTTCTTCAGCGCCGTGTGGTTCGGCAGGCCCGAAGGAGCAGGAGACGTCGACAGCGACGTGGGCGGAGCGTGGTCTTGCAGGCGCATCTCACCGGACCTCCAGCTCGGCATCCAGGGCGCCGGCCGAGTGGATGGCTTGCAGGATCTCGACCAACTCGCGCGACGTCGCGCCGAGGAGCTTCAGGGCGTTCACCAGCTCACCCAGGGTCGTCGTGGCCGGCAGCGCGGCGACGGTGGTGTTCTCGCGGGTCGTGATGTTGGCCTGGTCGGTGCGCACCGTCGTGCCGGTCTGGCTGAAGGCGCCGGGCTGCGACACCTGCGGCGTCGACTGCACGTTGATCTCGAGGTCGCCGAAGACGACGGCGACGGGCCGCAGCCGCACGCCCTCGCCGGCGACGACGGTGCCGGTGCGGTCGCTGATCACGACGCGGGCGCGCTGCACCGCCTCAACCTCGACGTCTTCGATGGCGGCGAGGATCTCGGGCACCCGGCCGGCGGCGGTGTTGGCGACCTCGACCTTCACGGCGGCGGCGTCCAGCGTCGTCACCTTGGCGATCAGGCCCTCCATCGGCTGGCCGGCGGCGCTGACCGCCTCGATGGCCTTGGCGAGGCGCACGGCGGTGGCGAAGTCGGGCTTACGCAGCGACACGACGAGCCCACCCTGGCCGAGCTCGGGGCTGACGTCGCGCTCGACGATGGCGCCCATTGGGATGTTGCCGCTGTTGGGCTGGTTGCGCGTCAGGATCGTGCCGGCCGAGGCGACCTGGAACGCCGACACCTGCACGCTGCCCTGCGCCACCGCGTAGGTCTTGCTGTCGGGGCCCTGCAAGGGCGTCATCACCAGCGTGCCGCCCTGCAGCGAGCGCGCGTTGCCGAGCGAGCTGATGTGCACGTCGAGGCGACCGCCCGGCCGCACGAACGTCGGCAGCTCGGCGGTGACGATCACGGCGGCGACGTTGCGCACGCGGATGTCGCGCGGGTCGATGCGGACGCCCAGGCGACCAAGCAGGCCCGACACGGCCTGCGTCGCAAACAGCGTCTGCTCGGTGTCGCCGGTGCCAGCGAGGCCGACGACGAGGCCGTAGCCGTACAGCAGATTCTCGCGGGCGCCGCGCACGTGGATGAGCTCGCGCGCCTTCACCGGCGCCGCCGCCGCCGCCGTCGACATGGCGAGCGACCCGACGAGCACCCCGGCGAGCAACGCGTGGGCGGACAGGATCGACGGCAGGCGCATGGCGAGACTCCGGTGCAGGGATACGAGGACCGTTCGGACCGCCCGTGAGGGGGGCCGGCTCAGAAGGGCCACACCCACGAAGCAACCCGCGTGCCCCACGGGGTCGACTGGCCGTCGGTCATGGCGCCCTGGCCGACGAACTCGATCTCGGCGTCGGCGATCATCGAGCTCTTGATGCTGTTCTGCTCGTCGATGTCGATGGGACGCACGATGCCCGACACGTACAGGTGCTGCTCTTCGTTGTTCACCAGCACGACGCGGTGGCCCTCGATGAACATGTTGCCGTTGTCGTAGACCTTCCGCACCGACGCCGGCACCGTCGCCAGCAGGCGCTCGCTGCGGCCCGAGCGGCCCTCGCCGGTGAAGCTGTTCTGGCTGTCGGCCCCGGCGGTGGCCTGCACGCTGGCGTCGGCCAGCCCGGCGAGCAGCGGCCCCACCAGCGGCACGAAGCTCAGGTCGTTCCAGAAGCGTCCGTTTCTCGTCACCCGGGTGTCAGCGCCGCGGCGGGCATCGGCGACCTCTTCGACGCGGACGATCACGACGTCGTTGACGCTCAGCGCACGCAGGTCGGCGAACGGCGATGACGTGCGGCTGCTCGTCGCCACCCACAGCGAGCCGCTGTCATCGCTGGCCGAGCCCTGCTCGGTGGGCAGCGCCTCGGGAGCGACGCGGCGCCTGGGCGTGTACTCGGCGACGTGCGGCGTGGCGCAGCCGCCGGCCACGGCGACGACCACGACGAGGACAACAGAAGAGACGACGGCGCGGCTCATGGGGACTCCTCGATGTGCAGAGCGCCGGCGGCAAAGACGCCGTGGACCTGGCGACCATTGGGCAGGCGAGCGCAGTGGTGACGACGATCCACCGTGCCGGCGCAGGGCATCGCGACGGCGGTGCGGACGAGGCGCAGGGCGCCCGCCTGCAGCACGACCTTCACCGCCGCGCCCGGGGCGGGGCCGGGCAAGGCAAGGTCGTCGTCGACGAGCACGCGGCCGGGCGCCAACGCGCGGCGGGCGGTGGCGCCGTCGGGCAGCGTGGCGACGGCGCGCTGGTGCGACTGCATCTCGCGGAGCTCGACGGCGGTGACGTCGGCGAGCGCGGCGCCCGTGGCCGCAGCCCGCTGCACGACCAGCACCGGCTGCTCGATGCGGACGTCGACGACGACGCGAGCGCTGCAGCCGTCGCCTGTGCCTTCGACGTCGACGACGGCGGGGCCGCTTCGGTCGAGCGGCGACAAGGGCGTCGCCTTCGCGGGTACGCAGTGGGCGGGCAGGCCGCCAACGCGCTGCACCGACAGGCGCGAAGACGCCGGCGCCGACGACGACAGCAGCTGCGCGACGGCGCGGGTCGCCGCCGTGGGGGCGGTGGCCGACGACGACACGGCGCGCGACGGCGCGGCGACGACGACGAGGGCAAGAGCAAGAAGGGCGCGCTGCATGGGGTGCCTCGGCTCGCTCACTTCAGGTTGCTGAGCTTCTGCAGCATCTGGTCGGCGGTCTGGATGATCTTCGAGTTCATCTCGTACGCGCGCTGCGTCGTGATGAGGTCGAGCATCTCTTCGACGCTCTTGACGTTGCTGCCCTCGAGGAACCCCTGGGCGAGCTCGCCGCTGCCGCGCTCACCGGGGCGCACCGACGTCGGCAGGCCCGCCGCCGTCGTGCTGCGGTACAGGTTGCCGCCGACGGACTCGAGGCCGGCGGGGTTCTGGAAGATGGTCAGCTCAAGGTTGCCGATGGGCACGGCCTCGTCGCGGCCGGCGACGCGCGCGGTGACGACGCCATCGCGGCTGATGGACAGGTCGGTGGCCTCGGGCGGCATGCTGATGCCGGGGTCGAGGGGGTCGCCGGCGGCGGTGACCAGCCGTCCTTCGCTGTCGATGCGCAGGTTGCCGGCGCGGGTGTAGCCGATGTCGCCGTTGGGGCGGGTGACGCGCAGAAAGCCCGTGCCCTCGATGGCGAGGTCGAGCGGGTTCTGCGTGTTCAGCAGGTCACCGGTACCGAAGTCGCGGGCGACGGCGGCGACGCGGGCGCCGAGGCCGACCTCGATGGGCGTCGGCGCGCGGTTGCCGGCGGTGTCGACGCCGCTGCCGGCAGCCTGCAGCCGGTCGGGCAGCAGCTCGCTGAACTCGGCCCGCGCCCGCTTGAAGCCCGTCGTCGACGAGTTGGCGAGGTTGTTCGCAACCACATTCATCTTCTGTTCCTGGACCATCATGCCGGTGGCCGCGGTGTAGAGAGAGCGCATCATGGTCGGGGTCCTCGGTTCGGGTTCTCCCCTCCTTCTCTCCAAGGACCGTGCCCGACCGTCGCCTTCTTTTTCTTCGTCGCGCTTCTGACCGCGTCACTGCTCGGGCTGCGCCCCGCTGCTTGCGCTTTCGTTGTCATCGTTGTCGTCGTTGTCGAGCTCGTCGCTGCTCGGTCTGCGCCCCGCTGCTTGCGCTTTCGTTGTCACCGTTGTCGGGCTGCTCGCGTTGTCGCTCTTTCACCTTTCGCCTTCGGCGCGACCTGGGGGCCGGTCCCGCCCGGCCCCCAGGCCCCCCGGCGGCCGCTCAGGCGCCGCGGCGGCTGGTGGGGAACAAGGGGGGCTGCCGCCCCCCCGGTTCCCCACACCCCTCCAGCCCCCCCTCGCTCTGCGCGCTTCCCGCTCGACGACGAGAAGCGGCGCCATCCCTTGTTCTGCGCGCATCGCTGTCGGCGACGAGAAGCGGCGCCATCCCTCGCTCTGCGCGCTTCCCGCTCGACAACGAGAAGCGGCGCCGGGGCGCCATGGCGTCACGGCGCCGAAGCGCAGTCGCGTCGACGACGAGAATGTTCGCCTCGTCGTGTCATCGCCCGAAGGCACACGACCCGCTGTCGCCGGCCCGGATGAAAGCGCCGACGACAACGACGGTCCGGCGCTTGGGTCGTGTGCCGCTGCCGGCACCCCCAAGGAGGCCCGGGGTTGTCAGGGGGCGTGGCCAGACGCCCCCTGACTCCCGCCGAAGGCGAAACGTCGACACGCGACAACGCGAGCAGAACAACGACGACGACAAAGAAAGCGCCGGCAGCGGGGCGCAGCCCGAGCAGCGACGAGGTCAGAAGCGCGACGAAGAGAAGCGCGACGACGTCGAAAGCGAGAAGAAGAAAAAGAAGCTCAGCCGCGCGGGCGCCCGATCTCGTTGGCCTTGTCATCGAGCTTCTGCACGGTCTGCAGCGCCTGCAGCGACTGCTCGTACGAGCGCTGCGCCGAGATCATCGAGATGGTCGAGTCGAGGCCGTTGGCGTTGCTGCCGTCGATGGCACCGACGGTAACGGTGCCGTCCACGGTCACGGCCTGACCCTTGCGCGGCAGGACCTGCGCCGGGCCGACGCGCTGCAGCTCACCCGGCAGCTGGAACAGGCCGAGGCGACCGCTCTCGCGCTCGCCGGCAAAAACGCGGCCGCGCTCGTCGATGAACGGCACCGTGCCCGGGTCGACAGCGATGGGCTCGGCGTTGACGCCGAGCACCTTGTTGTGCCCGACGCGCAGGAAGCCGTCGACGCCGACCTGCATGCGGCCGTCGCGGGTGTAGGTGACGGTGCCGTCGGCCTGCTGCACGCTGAGCCACGTGCCCTCGGTGGGGCGCACGTCCAGAGGGCGACCGGTGCGCACGGCGGGGCCGTCCTGGCGGACCACCGAGGTCTCCACCGGGAGCACCTGCCGCATCGGCGCGTCCTTCTCCGCCTGCTTGTTGCCGAGGATCTCTTCGTCGATGGCCGTCGAGAACGCGTAGGTCACCGCGCGGTAGCCCGGCGTCGCCTGGTTCGCGAGGTCGTCGGCGAGCTCGTCGAGCTCGCGCAGGCGGGCCGTGGCTCCAGACATCGCGATGTAGTGCAGGCGTGGCATCGGGTCCTCCGCGGGGTCGCCTCCTTGAAAAGCAACGCGCGTGCCATCGCCTTCGCTTTCTTCTTCTTCTCGTGCTTCCGGCTTTGCCCCGCCCCTCGCGCGCTCATCTTTCGCGCTTCTGACGTCTTCGTCTTCGCGCTTCCGGCTTCTTGCTTGCCCGGGCAGCGACGACGTGGAAAGCGGTGAAGAGCAGCGCGAAGACGTCGAAAGTGGTGAAGAAGAAGAAGAAGAAGACTGGCCCGGGGTCTGCAATGCGACCGGCGGGCGCGCCGTGCCGGCCGCGCCGACGACGACGCAAAGACCAGCCCGAGCAGGTGCATGGAAGAAGGCGGAGACGACGGGAACGAGGAGTCAAAGACCGAGGACCCGAGTCCTCAGCGTCTGGAGCAGGCGTTCGAGCAGGGCGACCTGCCGATGAGCCACGACTTCATCTCCGTCGTCAGCATGTGCCTGGGCCTGATCGTGATCTTCGCGCTGCTGCCGTCTTTGACGCAGGCGCTGGTGACGACGATCCGCTCGTTCGAGCCGATGACGCGCACGCAAGACCCGGCGCCGATGCTCCGCTCGATGGGCACCCTGCGGCTGCCCGTGCTCGGGCTGGCCCTCGCCGGCACCGTCGGCGCGCTGGCGGCGTCGCTGGGGCAGACCGGCGGGCGGCTCTTCCCCGACAAGCTCGCCCCCGACTTCGGCCGGCTGATGTCGTTTCAGGCGATCACCCACGCGTTCACGAAAGCCGGGGTCAGCGACATTTTTTTGGCGGTGGTCAAGCTGACGGTGGTGCTGGCGGCGACGGTCCTGCCCAGCACCGACGAGATCGTGACGCTGACTCGCCTGATCCTCGCGACCAGCGACACCCAGGCCGGCGCCATCGCCACCCTTCTGTCGCCCATCGCCATGCGCGGCGCCCTGGTGCTCGCCCTGGTGGCCGGCCTCGACCTGGGCGTCCAGCGCTACCGCTGGTTCCAGAAGAAGAAGATGACCAAGGCGGAGGTCAAGCGCGAGATGAAGAACGACGAAGGCGACCCCCACATCAAGGGTCGTCGACGTCAAATCGCTCGCAAGATGGCCCGGCGCAAGCCGCCGCAGCAGACCGTCCCCAAGGCCGATGCTGTGATCGTCAACCCCACCCACATCGCCATCGCCATCCGCTACCGCAAGGGCGAGCACCGCGCGCCCATCGTGATCGCCAAGGGCAAGGGCGTCACCGCCGACACCATCCGCGCCCTCGCCCGCGAGCACCAGGTCCCCATCGTCAAAGACATCCCACTGGCGCGGCTCCTGCATAAGAAGTGCGAGATCGGGCGCGAGGTGCCCATGGAGACCTTCAAGGCAGTGGCCGCGGTGCTGGCCTTCGTCTCGAAGATCACCGGTCGACCCCCGGGCACGGGCCCGTAAGGCGAGACCAGCACCCGAGACCCCGGTCGAACGAACGGAGCCCTCGTGGTCAGCGTCGCCGCCCCTGCCCCCGCCAAAGCCGACACGGGAGACGCCGCCAACGCCCTCGCCGTCGTCGTGCTCGGCGTGATGGCGCTGCTGATCCTGCCGGTGCCGCCGTTCCTCCTCGACGCGCTGCTCGGCCTGAACCTGGCCGCGTCGGTGCTCTTGCTGCTCGTCTCGCTGCGCGTGCGCGAGGCGCTGACGCTGTCGGTGTTTCCGTCGCTGCTCTTGCTGCTGACGCTGTTTCGGCTGGGCCTGAACATCGCCACGACGCGCCTCGTGCTCTTGAACGGCGGCCAGGAGGGCGGCGCCGGCCACGTCGTCGAATCCATCGGCAAGTTTGCCGTCGGCGGCAACATCGTCATCGGCGCCGTCGTCTTCTGCATCCTGCTCGTCGTGAACTTCATGGTCATCACGAAGGGCTCGGGCCGCATCTCGGAGGTTGCCGCGCGCTTCACGTTGGACGCCCTGCCCGGCAAGCAGATGTCCATCGACGCCGACCTGCAGGCCGGCCTCATCGACGAAAGCGGCGCCAAGGCGCGCCGCGCGCGGCTCGAGCAGGAGACCGAGTTCTTCGGCGCCATGGACGGCGCCAGCAAGTTCGTCCGCGGCGACGCCGTCGCCGGCCTGATCATCACCGGCATCAACATCGCCGGCGGCCTCGTCTCAGGCCTGGCCGGCGGCATGTCGCTGCTGCAGGCATCGAAGACGTACACGATCCTCACCATCGGCGACGGCCTCGTCTCACAGATCCCCGCGCTGCTCATCTCGACGGCGGCCGGCATCCTCGTCACCCGCGCCGGCACCAGCGGCGAGCTCGGCGCCGCGATGGGCGGCCAGCTGCTCAGCGAGCCCAAGGCCATCTACGTCGCCGCCGGCATGCTCGGCCTGATGGCGCTGGTGCCCGGCATGCCGACGGTCATCTTCCTTGGCATGGCCGGCGGCGCCGCCGCCCTGGCGAAGCGCACGATCACGAAGAAGGAAAAGGCCGAAGCCGCCGCCGCCAAGGCGAAGACGATGCCGGGCAACCCCCACGCGTCGCCCAACGCCGCGCCCGAGAAGCAGAAGCGCATCCAGGACACGTTGCTCGAGGAGCAGCTGGTGCTGCAGCTCGGCCTCGGCCTGTCGCAGCTCATCGACGCGCGTAGAAACGGCGAGCTGCCCGGCCGCCTGATCGCGCTGCGTCGTCGCCTGGCCGAGGAGCTCGGCGTGATCACGCCGGTGATCACCGTCGAGGACACCGAGAAGATCGACGCGTCGACGTACCGGCTGATGCTGCGCGGCGCCGAGCTCTTGAGCGGCAAGGCCTTCGCCGACCGCTGGATGGTGCTCGATCCGACGGGCCGCGAGCCCGGCGTCGAGGGCGTGCCGGCCAAGGACCCGACGTTCGGGCTGCCGGCGCGCTGGGTGACCAACGAGCTGAAGGCCAAGGCGCAGCGCCAGGGGCTCACCGTCGTCGACCCCGCCTCGGTCGTGACGACCCACATCGACGAGGTCATCCGCCGTCACCTGCACGAGATCGTCGGCCGCCAGGAGATTCAAGAGCTCCTGACGCTGCTCGGCAAGGAGAACCCCAAGATCGTCGAGGAGGTCGTGCCGCAGATGATCAGCCTCGGCGAGCTGTCGATGATCATGCGCGGCCTGCTGCGCGAGGGCATCTCGGTGCGCGACATCCGCACCATCCTCGAGACCGTGGCCGAGCACCCCGGCAAGAAGGACATCAACTTCCTCATCGAGCAGTGCCGCCGCCGCCTGTCGCGCCAGATCTCGGGACGCCTCGCCGGCACCGACCGCCGCATCCCCGTCGTCACCCTCGACCGCGAGCTCGAGACCGCGCTGCGCTCGTCGCTCGGTATCTCCGACGGCGAGACGACGCTGGCCCCCGCCATCGACATCGCCCGCAAGGTCGTCGACACGCTGCAAGAGCGCGCTGCGGTGCAGACCACCGAGGGCATCCCGCTCGTCGTCGTGGCACCGTCCGATCTTCGACGCCCCTTCTTCGAGTTCGTATCGCGCTTCGTGCCCGAGGTGAACGTCGTGACGCCGCGTGAGATCGCCTCGGGCTTCACCGTCGAGCCGATGACCACCATCGCGCTTCCGGCAAGGAACCTGCAAAGGAAGTCGGCATGATCTCCGTCGCCCACAATCTCGAGTCCTCGGTGTTCCGCGCGCCCACCGCCCGGGAGGCCCTCGCCGCCGCCCGCGCCAGCCTGGGCGACAACGCCGTCGTCCTGTCGACCCGCACCGTCCCGAGCGTGCTCGGCGGCGGCGGCAGCGTCGAGGTCGTCGCCCGCGCCGGCAGCCCCACCCGCGCCGTCGACGCGGCGCTGCGCGCCTGGACGCCGCCGCGCCCTGCTCCGTCGGCGGCTCCGTCCGCGGCGCCCCGGCCGACGCCAGCGGCCGCCGCCGCCCGCTACCGCTCTACGACGCAGGCGCCGTCAACGCCGCCGTCTCCCGCGTCATCCCTGGGCGGCCAAGAGTTCGCGAGCCTCGGCGCGCTCGCCGGCGGTGCCTTTGGCGGCGGCGGGCTCGGTGACTTCGAGCGGCTCGCGCAGATCGCCGCGCAGCCGCCCGCCGCCGGCCGCGGCCCGTGGAAGAACGCCGCCGACCCGCCGTGGACCCACAAGGGCCCACGCACCGTCGGCGTCTTCGTCGGGCCGACGGGCGCGGGCAAGACGACCACGCTGGTGAAGGTCGCGGCGCGCGCGGTGATGCTGAACGGCCTGCGACCGCTGCTCGTCACCCTCGACGTCTGGCGCGCCGGCGCTGTCGTCCAGCTCGAGAGCTACGGCCGCGCCCTCGGCCTCGAGACCCTCGTGGTCGAGAACCCGCGCGACATGCGCCGCGTGCTCGAGCGCGACGACACCGAGATGATCCTCGTCGACACCGCCGGCCGCTCGCCCAAGGACGTCACCGCCCTCGACCGGCAGGCCACGTACGCGTCGGCCCTGGGCCTGCACCGCGCGCACCTGGTGCTGCCGGCGACGTTCTCGGAGACCGCGATGCAGGCCGCCGTCAGCCAGTACTCGTGCTTCCCCATCGAAGACGTGATCGTCACCAAGATCGACGAAGGCGGCGGCCACGACGACATCGAGCGCGTCGGCAAGGCCGTCCACCTGCCCGTCTGCGCCGCGACGAACGGACAGAACATCGCGGAGGACCTCCTCCCCGTTCCGTCGTCGTCCGGCTACGCTGCCCAGCACGCTCGCCCGTTCGAGGAGGATCGATGAGCCAGGCCACCAGTTCCCCGGCGACCGCGCCCATGGTGTTCGCCGTCGCCAGCGGCAAAGGAGGCGTCGGCAAGACGTTCTTCTCGGTGCACCTCGCGCTGCTGTCGCGGATGATGAAGCCGCGCGTGCTGCTCATCGACGGCGACCTCGGCCTGTCCAACGTCGAGGTCGCGATGGGCCTGCACCCGCGCCATCACCTCGGCGACGTACTGTCGGGCGCGCGCACGCTGTCCGACGCCGTCACGCTGCACCCCAAAAGCGGGCTGCACATTCTCGCCGGCGGCGCCGGCGTGCGCGAGCTCGCCGACCTGACCCCCGAGCGGCGGCACCTGATCACGACGACGCTCGAAGAGGGCTTCCGCAACTATGACGTCGTCGTCATCGACGCCGGCGCCGGCGTGCACCCGGCGGTGATGTTCCTCGTCGAGATGGCGACGATACCCGTCGTCGTCACGACGCGCGAGCCGCAGTCGATGGCCGACGCGTACTCGTTCCTGAAGATCGCGTCGACGACGGGGCGCCACCGCGACTTCCACATGGTGATGAACCAGATCGACGATGACAAATCAGCGCGCGACGCTTTCGCGCGGCTGTCCGAGGTCGTCGGCCGCTTCCTACCCGTGCGCCTGCGCCTGCTCGGCTGCGTCCCCGACGACGACGCCGTCACCGACGCCGGCTACCGGCGCCGCTCGCTCTTCGACCTGAACTTCACCCCGCCGGCGGCGCGCGCGGTCTGGACGGTCGGCGAGCAATTACTGGAAGCCGGCGCGCATGCGGTCGCCGAGCCAGCAACGAGCCAGGTGTGCGCAGGGTAGTAGACCGCTACACCCGCCACGTCGAAGCAGTCGAGCGCGACGCGCTGCTCAAGGAACACGGCGGGCTGGTACATCGAACCGCGCGGCGGGTGTCGATCAAGATCGGCAAGGACGATCTCGTCGACGATTTCGTCTCGGTCGGGCTCGTCGCGCTGTTCGAGGCGCACCAGAAATACGATCCCACGCAAGGAGTTTCGTTTCCGTCCTACGCCTACCGCCGCATCCAGGGCGCGATGATCGACGAGGCCCGCCGACTCGATGTCCTGCCCCGCCGCCTGCGGGCACGCACGGTGCTGCTCGAGAAGCGCCGACAGGCGCTGACGGCGAAACTCGGTCGCGACCCGTCCCGCGACGAGCTGGCGAGAGAACTCGACTGGGACACCACCGCCGTGGAGGAGACCGAGATGCTCGCGCGCGAACAGCTGCCCATTGAAGACTTCGAGGACTCCGTCGCCAGCGAGTCCGATCCGCTCGAGGACATCATCAGCTCGCGCCAGCTGACGGTAGCGAACGCGCTGACGCGCATCCCCGAGCGGCTGCAGCTGGTGCTGCAGCTGCGCTTCGTCGAGGAATTCTCGGTGAAAGAGGTCGGCGACCTCCTCGGGCTCAGCAAGACGCGCGCGCACGGCCTGATCCAGGAGGCGCTGGTGCAGGTGCGCCACAGCCTCGACGTCGGCAACGTCGGTTCCAGCGGAGGCGAGCATGAGCGAGGCGCAGAAGCAGCGTCGCGCAAAGCGACTGCTGTCGATGGCTGAAGAGGCGCGCGAAAGGACGCGCGCCGAGCTGGCGCAGACCAACCAGCGCCTGCACGACGCTGAAACCGAGCGGCAGCAGGCCGAGCGGCGCCTGCACGAGGACAACCGCGGCGCCGGGTGCAGCGCCGACTGGGTGCTCGCTGATCTCGACCACGAGCACCGCCGGCGCGAGCTGAAGAAGGCCTTCGACGTCGAGAAGAAGGCGCAGCAAGAGGTCGTCGTCGCCGAAGAGAAGGCGACCGCGGCGCACCAGAAACACCGCGTGTTCGAGCGCTTCCATGACAACATCGCCGAACGCATCAAGCAGACGGTGCGGCGCAAGGAGAGCGCCGAGGCCGACGCCTTCGCGCTGGTGATGTGGTCGAAGCAGCAGGCCGAGGACGACGACTGAAGCTCCGACGGCAGAGCGGCGGCGGCGGCGTGGCCGGTCGTGGTTCTACCGCCGACGCCAGCAGGCCGGCGGAGACTTACTCCGTCGTCGGGGCCGGTACGGCCGCCGGCAGCGGCTCCTCGGTCGTCTTCAGTGGCTGCTCGCTGACCAGCAGCGAATAGCCGACGAAGCCGAGCGCACCAAGGGTCGTGACGAGGAGGCCGATTGTCCCCGCCAGCTGCATCACCATCTCGCTGCGGATGGTCTGCAGGCGCTCGACCCGCTTCTTGCCCGCCTCGAGCATCACCTCGGCGTCGCCGAGCACGTCCATAATCTTGCGGTGCTCCCGCTCGAAATTCCCCATCAGGATGGCGCGGATGAAGTGGACGTAGGCGACGACGACCAGCGTGCGGCCCCGCTCGAGCGTCGACGCCGCCAGCGCGTAGCCTCTGCTGAACTTCTGGAAGTGGTCATCATCGACGAGCTGGCTCATCGTGCCGCCGATGGCCGCGAACGTGCGCGTCGGCAGCGACAGCTGCAACGAATGCAGCCCGATCGTGACCAGCGCCGCGGCGCTGAAGTACGCGCCGAAGGCGCCGGCGCCCTCGCTGACGACACCGCGGCCCTCCTCGTCGAAGACCTGCGCCTTGGGCTCCGGCAGCCAACGCTCGTTCAGCTCGGACTCCTGCTTCAACACCGCCATGACATGAGCGCGCGTCTTCGCGTCGGCGCCGAGCCACGAGTCGCCGAACAGCTTGCGCAGCAGGGCGCCCTCCAGCGTGCCGGCTGGCATCGCCGGCCCGCCGGGGACGCGAATGAACTCGGCGAGGGACGATTCGTAGGGTGCCAGGTCACCGCCGTAGTGCGGCCGGCCAACGGCCGCCGACATATATCTGGCGACGTGCATGGTGACGGCAGCGGGGTCGGTGGTCTGCTCGCTGACGAGCCAGCCTAGGTTCTCGACATGTACGCGCTCGGCGTTCTTCAAGAGCGCTGACAACGACAGGCGCATCGGGTTGTTCTGCTCCGACTGCGACAGGACCTCGCGACCGCGCTGCACCTGCTTCTCGAGCGGCACCAGCTGCTCCGGCAGGTCCGCCAGCTCGCCGTCGATCTCCCTGAGCCGGCCGAACATGCGCGCCCCCTGCCACGTCCTCTTCGACATCGACGGGCGAGGACGAGCCGCGACGAACCTGATCGCTAGCGTAGAAGCGGAGCGACGAGGGGGCAAAAAAGCCGACGAAGACGAGGCACCGCAGCGAACCGACCATGCTATCGACGAGCGCCGCCGACCACGTCACATCCCCGCGTGATGATCCCAGAGCGCCTGGTACGCCGCCTCGACGACACGGGCGAGGCGATGGCCGTCGGTCAGGTCGGACGCCAGCAGCGCCGCCCGCTGCATGCTGCGCAGCTCGGCCCGCAAGTCGACGTCCAGGGCGAGCCGGCGGGCGATGTCCAGGTACTGCGCGGGCGTCTCGGCAATCCACGCGTCGAGCCCCATCCGATGCAACACGCTGGCGGACATGCGCGACGCCATGCGTCGTCCGCGCAGCGTGACGACCGGAGCCCCCATGAACAGCGCCGTGCACGTCGTCGTATGACCGCCCCACGGGAACGGATCGAGCGCGACGTCGATCCGGCCGCAGACATCGAGGTGCTCGAACAGCGACATGCCGCCCAGCAGGTCGAGACGAGCAGGATCGATTCCGCGGACGATAAATCGCGCGAGCGTTCGCGCTCGCATCCAATCGTTGCCGAGCGATCCCGCCTGCAGCACCAACCGCGACCCAGGCACCTCCCTCAACAGGCGCGACCACAAGTCGACGACGTCCTCGGTGATCTTCGAGAGCGTGTTGAACGATCCGAAGGTGATGAAGCCGTTCGCCAGCGCCGGGGGGCGCGCCACCGGCGGTGCGTCCGCGGGGGGATTCCACGCATAGAAGCCCCCCGGCAGGCGCACCAGCCGCTCGGAATAGACGGCGTCGGTCTCGCCGAGGGGATCGCAGTCCTCGCCGGTGAAGCGGTAGTCCATCTGGGCAAGTCCCGTCGTCGCTAGGTAGTTCACCTGCAGCGGCGCCGGCCGCAGATGAAAGGCGCCCATGCGATTGCCGACGGTGTAGCCGGCCAGATCGACGAGGATGTCGATCCCGTCCTGCTCGATCAGATCGGCGGCCTGTTCGTCGTTCAAATCGACGATCTCACGCCATCCCACCGATGCCGCGCGCAGGCGGCCGCTTGCCTGATCGTGCCGCGCGGCATTCGAATACAGAATCGGGCTGACGAATTCCGGATCATGGTTGCGCAGCAATGGCTCAAAGAAAGAACAGACCGCGTGCTGGCGAAAATCCGGTGACACGTAGCCGATACGCAACGGCCGCCCTGCCCGCGGTCGCAATGCCCGGCGCGAGCGCGTCGGCAGAGGCGCGCGTCGCCGAGACAATCTGAATCATGACACCGCCTTCAATGGCGACCGCGTGGTCGTGTGGTCGCGTCATCCTCGCCGCTCGCGAGATCGAGCGCCACTTCGGGCATGCGGCCGGACCTCCGCGTCTATCCCTGCTCCTCGTCGACGGGCGTCGGCGCGAGCTGACCATACCGGTTCGCCGCTCGGCGACCGCCGCCGGCCAGACCGAGCTCGGACCGGATGCGCTCACCGGCCGCGTCTACCTCCTGCTGCAGGCGGGCCTGTCGTCGACGCACCTCGTCCCAGGCGCTCGTCGACAGCGGCGGCGTCGCCTGACGGACGACCGCCATCACCTCGGCCAGCACGCGCTCGATGCTCTCCATGTCGCCGTCGGCTGCGAACGCCGAGGCGTCTTCGAGCAGGGCGAGCACCTTCGCGGGAGCCCCGTCCGGATCCTCCTTCGACGGCGTGTCGTCGAAGGAGGGTCCGGGGTTCGGTGGGGCTTGCGGGCGGCTCATGGCGACCTCCGTACGTCGAGCAGCGCTTCGGCGTGCTTTCAGGCAGCATGCCTCAGGCAACCGTCGCCGACGCGCTCGTCATCGTCAGACCTCAGCCGCCGAGCAGCTTGAGCGCCATCTGCGGCTGCTGGTTGGCCTGCGCCAGGACCGAGACGCCGGCCTGCATGAGCACCTGGGCGCGGGCGAGCTCGGAGCTCTCCATCGCCACATCGACGTCGCGGATCCGGGCGTTGGAGAACTGCAGGTTCTCCGACGACGACTCGAGGTTGGCGATGGTCGACTGCAGGCGGTTCTGCGTCGCGCCGAGGGTCGCGCGCAGGTCGTTCACCTGCTGGATGGCGCCGTCGAGGATGCTGATGGCGCCGGACGCGGCGTCGACGTCGCCGACGGAGATGTTGGCTACGTCGAACAGCGTCGAGTTGGCGTTCGCCGCGGCGAACAGCGAGGTCGCCACCGTCGTGGTGATGTTCACGCCACTCGTCGATTCGAACTTCAGGAACCCGCCCACGCGCGCGGCGGCGGAACCGTTGCCGGCGAGCGCAATTGACGCGCCCGAGTTGACGTAGGGGATGCTTGGCGTCGTCTCCAGCGAGTTGGCGCCGAGGCCCTGGATCGTGGCGTTGACCGTGGCGGTGGCGTTGGAGCCAGTGAACCCGCTGAGCACGACGTCGCGGCCGTCGTCGGCGAAGATGATCAGCTGGCTCTTGTTGTCGCCGATGCGGGCCTGAATGCCGGTCTTGGCGGTCTGCTCGTTGATGGCCGCGGCGAGCGCCGACAGGTCGTTCGACGACTCCACCTGCGCGGTGATGGTCGTGCGGTCGGTGATGTTCGCCAGCGTCGTCTGGCCGCCGCTCTTGTCGCCGGCCAGCGTGAAGCTGACGTTCACCGGAATCAAGCTCGCTCCCAGCGTGAACTGCAGCGCGGTCTCGGCCCGGGCCCCGACGTTGGTGGCGCCGTTCTGCAGGTTCACCGCCTCGGCGACGGCGCGAGCGCTCTGACCGGCGGTCAGGGTGACGTTCGCCGTGCCGTTGGTGCCGGTGACGTTCAGCGTCTGCGCCGCGAGGTTGTTGGCGGTCAGCGTGGCCGGCGTCGACAGCACCGCGGCCGACATCGTGCCTGCGCCGGTGGCGGTGTTCACGCGGTTGACGCCGAGGCGGGTGGCGTCGACGCCGCCGATCGACATCGTGATCTCCTGGCCCGAGTTGGCGCCGACCTGGAAGCGCCGCGACTGGAACGATCCGTCGAGCAGCTTCTGGCCGTTGAACTCCGTCGCGCCCGACAGACGGGTGATTTCCGTCTGCAGCTGCGAGACCTCCTTCTGCAGCGACGTGCGCTCGGTGACGCTGTTGACGTCGTTCACCGACTGCAGCGCCAGCGTGCGCATGCGCTGCAGCATGTTGCCGAGCTCGCCCAGGGCGCCCTCGGCGGTCTGCACCAGCGAGATGGCGTCCTTGGCGTTGCGGGCGGCCTGGTTCAGGCCGTTGATCTGCGACTTCAACTTCTCAGAGATGGCGAGGCCGGCGGCGTCGTCGGCGGCCCTGTTCACGCGCAAACCAGTCGACAACCGCTGCATCGACAGGTCAACCTTCTCCTGGGCCGAGCCAAGCTGACGGGCCGTGCTGATCGCGTTGATGTTGGTGCGGATGGAAATGCTCACACGACTCTCCTGCCGTCGTCGAAAGGCGACGTATTGGGCTCCACGCGACCGAGGTCGCCGGCAGCACAGTGGGACGGTCGGGGCGTACGGGGGCTGACCGGCAGCCCACGTCCACCCCGGACCAGACGGGCGGCGCCCTGTAGCGCCACCGAAGGGGACACCACTGCTTAGGCAACTGCCGTGCCTGACCGGGCCGGGCCGATCGCAACCGCGAGGGGCGCGCGATCGGCGAGGCCTTCACGTGCCGCCGGGTCGATCGACGGGCCCTTCACGGATCGCGGCGGCGACCGACGAGCCTCGGTCAACGACCGTCATTTTTTTGCCACCCACCGTGACGGGCACTGCCGGCCCTCACCCGGTTGCGGCGGTGCCCCTCTGCCTGGTCTGGGCGAGGGGCCAGGGCCCAAAAGCAGCGGCCCCGCTTCCGCGGGGCCGCTGCGTTGCCAGGCGTTGTCTTGCCGTCGGGTCGGTCAGCGGGCGGCGGCCTGGGCGCCCTGGGCTTCGGCGGCCTTCTCCAGCGCGGCGAGGAACGCCTCGGCGATGGTCTCGAAGGTGCACAGCGCCTCGCCCAGCGCCTTGCGATCGTCGTTCAGCACGCAGTGCAGCAGGCGGTGGATGACGAAGTCGTAGATAGGCAGCAGGGCGCCGGCCAGGTCAGGGGCCAGATCGATGCGCAGCGTAGCCGACAGCTCGGTGACGATGTCGGCGGCCCGCGAAGCCGCCGATCGCGCCTCGACGCTGCGCCCTTCGGCGAACTGGCGATCGGCGTCGTTCATGAAGCGCAGGGCGCCGTTCAACAACAGTTCGAGGATGCGAGCAGGCGACGCGGACTCGATCTCGTTGCGCAGGTAGGCACGCATGGGTTTCTCCGGGCGCCGTGTTCGGCCTCTTCGATCTTGTTATCTACTTCGTCTCGCCAGACGCCATCGTTCCCCCGACCCCGCGTGATTCCTTCTTCGTCCGTGTCGACGACGAGGCACGCCGAGGAAGACGCCGTGTCGTCACCAGAAGGCGAACGACCGCCCAGCCGCGTCCTCGCCCGAAGGCGAACGACCGCCCAGCCGTGTCCTCGCCCGAAGGCGAACGACCCGCGCGCCGCAGCCAGAAAAAATCGAGTGGCGGCGATGATCGTCTGCGGAGCCCGGGTCGTCTCGCCGGTGTGGAGCTCACGAAGAGGCCCGGGGTTGTCAGGGGGCGTGGCCAGACGCCCCCTGACTCCCGCCGAAGGCGAAGACAGCCAGGCGAACAAGCCCGCAGACCAACGACGACGACAAAGACGACGCCGGCAGCGGGGCGCAGCCCGGGGCAGACTCCCGCCGAAGGCGAAAGAGCGACACGCGACAACGCGAGCAGAACGAAGCGACGACGACAAAGACGACGCCGGCAGCGGGGGGCAGCCCGGGCAGGAGGCCCGCCGAAGGCGAAGACAGCCGGTGAGCAAGCGACGACGCCCGGCCGTCACTCCTTCTTGCTGGCGGAGTCGTTGGCCCGCAGGAAGTTGGTCAGGCCGCTCATCTGCGACTGGACGCTCTGCAGGGTGGCGAACTGGCGCACGAGGCGCTCGCGAAACAGGTCGACCTTGCGCTGGGCCTCGAGCTTCTGCTTCTCGATCTTCGAGATCTCGTCGGACAGCTCGAACGTGCGCTTGGACAGGGCGCCCGACAGCGGGTTCGCGAACGTCGAGATGAGGTCTTCGGCCTTGGCGCCAAAGCCTTTGGGGCCAGCGAGGAAGTCGGTGACCGTCGTCGGGCGGGCGATCAGGGTCGCCCGCAGCTTGCCCTCGTTGAACTCGAGGGTGCCGGTGCGCGAGATGTTGACGCCGAGCTCACCGAGCCCGCGCACCGACGTGCTGTTGCCCTCGATGCGCAGCATGTCGTTCAGCTGGCGCGACAGGCGCCGCACGACGGGGTCGTTGGTCAGCAGCTGCGACGTGTCGGTGCCGCCGGCGACGTCGACCTGGTTGTTCACCGCGCGGCGCAGCGAGTTGTAGGCGTCGACGAAGGCCCGCACATTGTCGGGGATCTGCGTCGTGTCGCGCCCGATCTCGAAGGTCTCCACCGCGCCCACGTTGGTGGCGGTCAGCGTGACGCCGGGGATGACGTCGCTGATCGAGTTGCTCGGGCGCGAGATGTCGACGCCGTTGATCTTGACGACGGCGTTGGTCGGCAGCTGCGTCAGGCCGAAGCTGAACTGCGCGACGCTGTCGGGGTCGAGCTCGGCGGGGTCGGCCGGCGGCGGCACCAGGCTCATCTGCAGCTCGGGCGTCGACGCCGCGGCGCTGAAGCCGGTCTCGGTGCCGACGATGGACAGCCGGACGCCGCTGCCGGTGTTGACGACGGCGGCCTGCACCGGCGCGCCGGTGGCGGCGATGGCCTCGGCGATGTCCGAGACGGTGGCGCCCGCCGTCAGCGTGAAGTTGTAGCTCTTGTTGTTCACCGTGAACGCGTACTCGCCGACGTTCACGCGGGTGTTGGCGCTGGCGAAGGTGCCGGTGGGCGACCCCGTCACCGTCGTCGAGCCCTGCGCCGGCTGCGCCAGCGCGGTGACCTGCACGTTGTAGCGGCCGGCGGTGGCCTTCTCGCCGACGGTGGCGGCGACGTTCAGCGGCTGGCGTCCGACGATGCCCAGCGGCGCGCCGGCGGCCAGGCCCCCCAGGGCGTCCTGCAGCTCCTTGGCCTGGCCCATCAGCGAGGCCAGCGTCGACATCCGGGTCGTGACGTCGACGGTCTGCTTCGACAGCTTCTCGACGCGGCTGCCTTCGATCTTGGTGAAGCCCTCGATGACCTTCTGGACATCGAAGCCGCTGTTGCCAGTGAAGATCGAGGTACCCATGGCGCCTTGTGCTCCTGCGGCTGCGGCGGCGCCCCGCGACGAGGCGGGGCGCGGCCTTCGCTCGCAGGGTGCTGAAAAACGCCTTGCGTTCTTCAGCGCCCTGCTCGGTCTTTCTCTCGTCGAGGACGAGAGCGAATTGGGTCTGGCAGGCTGCTGAAAAAGGCAGTTGAGGGCCTTTTTCAGCAGCCTGCCAGGTCAGAGGGATCCCCGGCTGGCCGGGGATCCCGCTGCCCTCATCAACCGAGCAACTTCAGTGCCATCTGCGGCTGCTGGTTGGCCTGCGCGAGCACCGAGACGCCGGCCTGCATCAGCACCTGGGCGCGGGCGAGCTCCGAGCTCTCGGTGGCCACGTCGGCGTCGCGGATACGGGCGTTGGAGAACTGCAGGTTCTCCGACGACGACTCGAGGTTCGAGATCGTCGCCTGCAGGCGGTTCTGCACGGCACCGAGCGACGCGCGCTGGTCGTTGATCTGCTGGATCGCGCCGTCGAGCATGCTGATGGCGCTCGACGCGCCGTCGATGTCGGTGACGTTGATCTTTGCTACCTGAAACAGAGTCGAGGGATTTGAGTCGTTCGCCGCACCAATGAACAACCCGGCGGCGGCCGTGTTCGAGGACACGCTCAGGCCCGCCGCCGAGTCGAACTTCAGGAAGCCGCCGACGCGCGTCGTGTCGGTGGTACCGGACAATGAAATCGCCGCACCCGCCGAGTCGACGTACGCGTTCTCCGGCGTGTTCTGGTCGGTGTTCGCCTGCAGGCCCCGCACAGTCGCGTTCGCGCCGGTGAAGTCAGCGATGACGATGTCGCGGCCGTCGTCGGAGACCAGGATCAGCTCGGCCTTGGTGTCGCCGATGCGGGCCTGCACGCCGGTCTTCGCCGTCTGCTCGTTGATGGCCGCCGCCAGCGTCGACAGGTCCGACGTGCTCGCGACCTGCGCGGTGATGGTCGCCCGGTCCTGGATCCCGCTCACCGCAGCGGCGGCGGCGGTGCCAGTCTTGTCACCGGCCAGCGTGAAGGTGATCGTCCCGGAACTGGCAACCGTCAACTCCAGCGCGGTCTCGGCCCTGGCCGTCACGCCGGTGTTGGCGCTCTTCAGGTTGATGTTCTCGGCGATGGCCCGGGCGCTCTGGCCCACAGTCACGCCCACCGTCGCGGTGCCGCTTGAGCCGGTGACCGTCAGCGTCTGCGCGTCCACGTTGTTGATCGTGTCAGAGGCGACCGCGGTGACGGCGTCGGTCATGTTGCCGTTGCTGTTGACGCGGTTGACGCCGAGCTTGGTGGCGTCGACGGCGCCGACGGACACCGTGATCTCCTGGCCCGAGTTGGCGCCGACCTGGAAGCGCTTCGACTGGAACGAGCCGTCGAGCAGCTTCTGGCCGTTGAACTCCGACGCGCCGGCCAGGCGCGTGATCTCGGTCTTCAGCGCCGAGACCTCCTTGTTCAGCGACGCGCGCTCGCTCGAGGTGTTGACGTCGTTCACCGACTGCAGGGCCAGCGTGCGCATGCGCTGCAGCATGTTGCCGACCTCGCCCAGCGCGCTCTCGGCGGTCTGCACGAGCGAGATGGCGTCCTTGGCGTTGCGGCTGGCCTGGTTCAGGCCGTCAACCTGCGACTTCAACTTCTCGGAGATCGCGAGACCGGCGGCGTCGTCGGCGGCCTTGTTGATGCGCAAGCCGGTCGACAGGCGCTGCATCGAGGCGTCGACCTTGTCCTGGGCGTTGCCGAGGTTGCGGGCGGTGGTGACCGCGTTCATGTTGCTGCGAGTGGAAATCATGCCCATGGCGGCTTCTCCTTCGTGGCGCGGCGTGCGGCGGTTGCGTTCCCTGTCCCTCACTCGATCGACACGGACCGATCGGGCGTTCCCCCGCGACCGTGCGGATCAACCCACCGCGATCCGCCGCCGAAGCCGCCGGCAGCACATCCGGACGCGGCCCCACCGGGCCGATAAAAATCGACCACCCCCTGCGGGTGGTCGGGTCCGACGGATCTGCGCAATCGACACGGCGAGGCGGGTGCAGGGATGTGGGCCGGCGACGCCGGCTGTCGCCACGGCGGCAGCCCTCATCCCCGGCGTCGCCGGACCCCTCTCCCAATCCTGGGAATCCTCAGAGAGGGGCTGCGCCCACGGAGCATCCCGTCGACAGTCGACACTGTGGAACTTGACCCTCGCGCTCCCCTTCCCCGAAATCGGGGGAAGGGGAGCGCGAGGATGAGGGCGGCTTCCGGGCTTGCCGGCGCTACCGCATCAACGAGCCCACCAGCTGCTCCAGCTGCTCTTCCGACGCAAACGCCAGCTCCACCCTGCCCTGCCCGCCGCGCAGCCGGCGGATGACGACGGGCAGCCCCAGCGCCTCCTGCAGGCGGTCGGCCAGCGGCTCGACGCGCGCCTTCTTCGGCCTCGGCGCCCCAGCACCGTCGTCGCCGCGCAGCTCGGCGAGGTAGTTGAAGACCTGCCGCTGGCTCTTGCCAAAGATGATCGCCAGCTGCGGCGACAACGCCTTCTCGCCCTTCTTCGGGCGCCCCACCGCGGCGCGAAAGCCCGCGGCCTTCAGCTTCTCGACGACCTCGCGCACCTCGTGGCGGGAAAAATCGGTGCGCTTCTCGTTCTCGGTGGCCTCGACGGCCAGCGCCCGCGCGCGGTCCTGCTCGGCGTCGAACGGCATGCGCCGCACCGGGATACCCCGGTCGAAGCCGTGGGCCCGCCAGCCGGCGGCGATGCGGGCGTGGTCTTCGGGCTCGAGCTCGGGCCACTCGGCGGCGGCGGCGTCGGGCTTGTTCGCCAGCAGGCGCAGCAGCTCGAGCGCCGCGCGGCGGTGCTCGCCGGCCAAAAGGCGGCCGGCGACGTCGACGGCGGGCGACTGGATCAAGCCCACCGTCGCGATGGACGCCGCCAGGTCCTTCACGTGCGACGGGCGCAGCGGGCGCAGGTCGTTCTCGCGGGCGACGATGTCGTCGAGCAGCATCAGCTCGTCGCCACGGGCCCGGTAGCCAGCGTCGATGGCGACGGCGACGAGGCCGCCAGCGCTCGGGCCCACGGTAGGGGTGGTCCCCTGCCCGTTACCCTCTCCTTTGCCTTCTCCGCTGGCGGCGGCGTGGCTGGCCGCCAGCGCGTCGGCGCGGGCGAAGCGCGACTCGAGCGGCGGCGGTTGGGTGGCGACGGTGGAGCGCTCGGCGTTCAGCGATCTGCGCAAGGCCGCCAGCTGGGCGGCGCGCTTCACGTCGATGGCGTGGGACGACGACTTCTTTCCCATGGGCTACCCCGCGATCCTGGACTTCGACGCCGACGGCAGCTTCGACGCCGGCGACGCCTTCGACGACAACGACGCCGGCGCGGTGGACGACCTCGCCTTGCGCTTTGGCAGGCCGACCAGCTCGAGCACCGCGAGCACGGCGACGTCGACCTCGTCGCGGGCGACGGTGTCGCGGCTCGTCAGGGCGGTGCCGCCGGTGGGCATTCCCTGGGCGTAGGCGACGCGGGCGCTGAACGACGCCTTCAACAGCGGCACCGGCGTCTCGCCGAGCACCGTCAGCGCATCCGCCATCAGCGTCGTGTTCTGCAGCATGGTGGGCAGCAGGCGGGCGGTCAGCTCGGGCATCTCGCCAAGCAGCTGGAACAGCCGCTCCAGCGCCCACAGCTCGCCCGGCCGCGGGATGACCGGCACCAGAGCCAGATCCGAGATGAGCAGCGCCGACTGCGTCGCCGGCGACTCCACCGCCGGGGGGCAGTCCACCAGCACGACGTCGTAGTGGTCGACGTGGTCGCGGACCATCCGGTGCACGTTGGCCTTCGCCGCCGCCAGATTGATGACGGTGGCGGGGAACGGCGCGTCCTCGGGCGCCGACGCCCCCCAGCGGGTGGCCGTGCCCTGCGGGTCGGCGTCGACGACGAGGACGGCGAAGCCGCGGGCGGCGAGCCCGGCGGCCAGCGTCATACACGTCGTCGTCTTGCCGCTGCCGCCCTTCTGGTTGCACACGGTGATGATCTTCGACGTCATCGGGCCTTCCTTCCGTGCACCACCGAATCGCTGGCGGCGCGGGCTCGCTTCGGTGGATCGGAAAGCGAGCGAAATACTGAAGCGGTTCCAGCATTTCACAGGCTTTGATCCTGAGGGAAGAGGAAATCATGCAGCGGTGCAGGATTTCTCCCCAGCACCTCTCCGCCCTCCGCTTTGCCGTCGTTCACCCTGGCGCGGGGAGCCCGGGAAACCCCTCGTCGGCGACGACGTGGCCGTCGGCGAAGACGTACAGGCCGCGGGTGCCTTCGAAGCGGGCCAGCACCGCCGCCGTCGCCGTCCGGCCGAGCACCAGGCAGGCGGTGGACAGCGCGTCGACGACCACCACGTCGGGGCCGGTGATCGTGCAGGACACCAGCTCGCCGTCGACGGGCTCGCCCACCCGCGGATCGAGCACGTGGGTGACGGTGCGGCCGCCCACCGTGCGCGTCGCGCGGGTGGTGCCGCTGGTAGAGAGCGCCCACGTGCGTCCCGGGGGCGGCGCCAACTCGGCCTGCCGCAGCGGGGTGTCGGGAGCGGCGCGAGGATCCTCGATGGCCACGCGCCACGGCCGACCGGCGGCGCCGTGGGTCCTGCCGGGGCCACCGAGGTGGTCGTGGCCGGCGCGGCCGGCCACGACCACCTCGCCGGCCACGTCGACCAGGAAGTCGCGATGACCACGCGCGCGCAGCGCCGCGGCGACGGCGGCGGCGGCGGCGCCGTCGGTGACGGCGGTCAGGTCCAGCCGCACGTCGTCGCGACGGCGCACCAGCGCATCCCCCTGCAGGGCGACGCCGCCGGGCTCGATGCGGGCCAGCGCCGCCGCGATCGCCGCGGGGCCCGGCAGCGGCGCCGCCCTGCCCTTCGTTGACGCCGTCAACCCCCACAGCGCCAGCAACGGCTCCAGCGCCACGCCGAACGCGCCGTCGGTGGCCGCCTCGACGCGCAGGGCCGCCCGCACCGCCGCGGCGGTGAGCCCGTCGAGGGCGCACGGCGCCCCCGCCGGCACGGCGTGGCAGCGCAGCAGCGCGCTGTCCGGCCGCCACAATGACAACCCGGCGTCGGTGGCCGCCAGCGCGTCGCCGACGGCGCCCCGGATGACTGCCTCGTCGTCATCCCCACGCTCCGGCAGCACCACCCGCCAGCGGCTCGCGAAGATCTCGCCCTCGAGCTGCAGCGCCGACGGCGGCCAGGACGACGGAGACGGCGGATCGGCGCGACACCCCGGACCGGACAGCAGCGCTCCTACCGCGAAGACCAATGGAGTGGATCGAGCCCGGCAAACGGAATGTCGACCAGAACGAGGAGCCCCACCGGCGCGTGACCGTTGCCACCCGTCAAGGACGCGATGAAGAGATCGTCGACAGGCCCGAGCCCGGCGAAGCATCAACGCAACTGGGTGCCGCTGTAACAGCGAGGCCAGCAACACAACCAAAGGCAGCAGCGCTCCGACGACGAAGCCCCCGGCCGATGGTTCTTCGTCGGGGCATCGGGCGCGTGGCCGGATCGGCAGCCAGTTCGTGGACACCGCAGCGAGGCGAAGTCGGTCGGAAATCCTGAAGCCGTTGCAGCTTTTCTTGATCGCCGCGGAGTGAGGGAACCGGTCAATCAACCGAACAGTCTTATTTGTCCAGCTTGAAGCTGGACGGAACTGGCGTATGGTCCTCATCCTCTTGCGAAGCAGCGATGACCAACTGGTCTGGCCGGCTTCTGATGGGCCTGTAGACATCCACGGAGAATCACACATGAAGCAAATCACATTCTTGGCCTTGCTCCCCGCCGCGCTGCTCGGCCTCGGGCTGGCCTCGGCCTGCCCGACCGACGCCGGCGAAGGCGAAGGCGAAGGCGAAGGCGAAGGCGAAGGCGAAGGCGAGGGCGAAGG
>Ga0194129_10000860_pt1 | contig 54778 bp, 39 predicted proteins | sample TA2KigCa35mmetaG_FD_150862 | JGI IMG/M metagenome (GOLD analysis project Ga0194129, IMG submission 150862) | Freshwater microbial communities from Lake Tanganyika, Tanzania - TA2015038 Kigoma Deep Cast 35m | ecosystem: Environmental > Aquatic > Freshwater > Lake | place: Tanzania: Lake... | reverse complement strand
GAGGACGTCCTTGCCGCGCAACCCGACGTAGGCTTGCAAGATGTCGAACGCATCGCCGAGGCCGGTGTTGAGCGGTGTGCTCGCGCTCGCCCGGAGGCGCGCGTCCGCGAGCTCTCCGCCGACGACGAGGTGGCGGTAGCGAGCTTCGGCCTGGAGCAAGGTCCGCATCGAGAACGCGGTGGCGTCGCCTGGGTTGACGCTCCGAAGGTCGTTGTCGAGGTGCTCGACCCGGCTGCGGTGCTCGAGGCCGAAGCGCAGCCACGAGAGGCCGACGGCCTCGTGGAGCCGAAACGGCCGCTCCTCGGCCTCGAGGTGCATGGCCTCCGCGGGCGCGCTGGCGCTTGGAGGCGCGGCGGGGCCGGCGAAGGCCGCCGTCGTTACGAGGAGGCCGACGGCTCCCGATGCGGTCGCGCTCGTCGCGCGGACTCGGAGCGGCTGGCGTAAGAGGGACGACATGACTCGAGCGAACTTGATACGGGGCACTGGGCGCCGCAGTAAAGAGGGACCGGCGCTGTAAGCGACGTGTTGAGGACGTGTCACGCACGCCCTGTGGCCCGTTACGGCCATGTGCTGAAGGGCCGCGCGGGGAGCGCATTGTCCGCGAGCCTGCGAGCATACGCGCGTGGAAAAAAAGAAAGGGCCGAGCGAGTCGGCCCCATCCGTTCCTGACCACCGCGGTCGTTGGCGAAAGATTTGAACCCCTAGCGATCGCTAGGTGGGACGCTTGGGGCCGCTTTAGGCCTCTCGGAGAAGTATTCCGAGTGGACACACCACGACCATCGCTCGTGTCCCGGGTTCCAATCTTACAGGGGGTTCATGAATCGTCGCCTGACGGAGAGCAGTAGAGGGAACCTTCCTACATTAGCGCGTCTCACCGCGTTGGCCGTACGAATCGCGCGGTGCCGCCGAACTTCCTTCCGCGCCCCACTTCCGGTAGCTTTTTTGGCTCCTCATGACGCACGTCGCTCGGTACGCATCCTGCCTCCGTCCCCGCTTTAGGCTCGCCGCCGTCGCCTCGCGCAGCATGGCGCTCGCGCTCGTCGCGGGCGCGGCGCTCGCTCCTGACGCTGCGCTCGCGCAGGCGAAGAAGGTGGCGCTCAAGGGAAAGGTCCAGGGCGGAGAGACGCTCCTCAACCCCGTCTGGGTCGAGGCCAATGACGCGAAGAGCCACCGCTACACCTTCCGGACGCGCTCGACCTCGGCGGGCAAGCAGCAGCGGCCGACCTCCTACTTGCCGCGCGAGCTCTGCGTCGCGCTGCTGCGGCGAGACGGCGCGGCCGAGTCGCGCGGGACCCCGGTGACCGTGGGCGTGAGCGGAGGTCGCACGACCCCGGTCACGATCGTCGTCCCCGAGGGCCAGCCGCTCCAGTTCGTGAACCACGACCCTTTCTCGCACCGGCTGCTTGACGTGAGCTCGGGCGGCCTCGGCCCCGAAGAGACGAAGGCCGGCGGCAATCGCACCTGGAAGCCGCCGAAGGCGGGCGTCTTCGAGCTGCGCGATCAACTCGCGCCGAGCCTCCGCTCCTGGGTGGTCGTCGAGTCGCGGACCATCGCGAGCAGCTACCCGAAGCTCAACGGCGCGTTCGTGATCCGCGACCTCGAGCCCGGCGCCTATGACCTGCAGGCGTACTTCATGGGGAAGCCGGTGGGGAAGGCGCTGCCGGTCGACGTCAAGGTCGGCGTCGAGGAGCAAGAGGTCCGGGATCCGCTGGTGGTCTCGGAGCCCAAGAAGTCCGACGGCGAAGGCAAGTAGGAGCGCGCGTGATCTTCTCTCGATTTTGGTACCTCGTGCTCGGCGTCGCCGTCGCCGGCGCCATGTTCGTCCTCTTTCTCGCGATGGGCATCGCGAATCACGCCGAGGAGCGAAGCGCCGCCCGGATCCTGAACTCCGGTTCGGTCGCGGTGTCGCTCTATCTCAAGGACGACGCGTCCCGCCGCGCCACCGCGCTCACCCCGCTCGCGGTGAACGGCGACGTCGGCGACGCGCTGCGCAAGGCGCAGTCGACCGACACGGTAAAGGAGCTCGACTCGCCGGTTCGCGACAAGGCGAACGTCGCGCTCCGCAAGTTCCGCGAGCAAGCGCAGGACTTCGTGGGGTTCGACGCGCTCTTCGCGGTCGACGTCCACGGCCGGGTCGTGGCGAGCGAGAACTTCGAGCGCGCGACGGGCGCCGAGGGCTTCGAGCTCGGCGGCTATCCGGTCGTGGCCGACGCGCTGCACGGCTACATCCGCGACGACTCGTGGCTGTTCGGGGACGACCTCTACCGCGTCGTCGCTCGACCGGTGGAGACCGAGGCGGGCGCGGCTCCGGTCGGGGCGGTGGTCGGGCTGAAGAAGGTCGACGACGCGTTCGCGCGCGACGTGGTCGAGCACACCGGCGTGTCGGTCGTGTTCTACGCGTCGGGCAGGCCGATCATCAAGGCGACGCCGCCAGCGTCCGAGACGCACCTCGTGAACCTCACGCCCGACGACCTCGCGAAGCTTGCGAAGCTCGGCGCCGAGGATCCCTATCAGGCGGAAGGCCGCAGCAAGCCGATGCTCGTCCGCGAAGAGGCGGCTTACGACGTGCGCGCTCTCTACGTGAGGCTCCCTGGCGAGGCGTGGGACCTCGGGGCAGGTTACGCGGTGATGCACCAGCACCAGCGCCTCGGCTCGCCCGCCGAGTTCTACGCCAACGCGACCAGCGAAGAGAAGCGCGCCGTCCCGCTGCCGCTGCTCGGGGCGGTCGCGCTCGTCGCCGCGCTCGTCGGCTTCGTGTTGACGAGCTTCGAGCACTCCGCTCCGCTCGCTGGCTTCCGTCGAGGCCTCGCCGAGCTCGCGAACAAGGGCAACGCCGTCGACGTGCTGCGGCCCGCGACCTACCGCGGGGGTTACAAGGAGCTCGCGGCGCTCGTGAACGACGCGCTCGACAAGGTCGCGTCCTCGGCGGGGGTCGATCGCGGCCCAGCCGATCTGGCGCGCGTGCTCGGGCCGCTCCCCACGGAGCCGACCATGAGCGCGTTCGCGGCGGTGAAGCCTGCGGCGGCGCCAAAGGTCCAGCCCGCCGCGGCACCCAAGGAGGAGCCCGCACCAAAGCCGAAGGCCGAAGCGCCGGCGGCGAAGCCGCGCCCCGCGCAGGTCCTCGAACCGGCGGCGTTGCCCGAGAGCCTCGCGCCCATCGAGGACGACGCCCCCGCCGACGAGCCGCCCCACGACGAGGCCGGCGAGAGCGACGCGGGCGAGGACGAGCCGCTCGCGTCCGCGGGTCCGGAGTCGGACGAGCCCGAAGACGAGGAGACCGAGTGGCGCCGCGTGTTCGAGGAGTTCCTCGCGATGAAGCGCGAGCTCGGCGAGCCCGTCGAGAAGCTCACCTTCGACAAGTTCCGCGGGACCCTTCAGCGCAACAAGGACGCGCTCGTTGCGCGGCACGGCTGCGAGCGCGTGATGTTCACGGTCTACGAGAAGCAAGGGCGCGCAGCGCTGAAGGCGTCGCCCGTCAAGTGATCGGCGCGCAGAGAAGACACCCCATGTTCAGGAATCGAATTCGGCTGGTCGGCGTGCTCGCGGGCGCGCTCGTCACGGGTCTCGCGGAGCAAGCCAAGGCCGATGGCCTCGACACCCCGGCAGGCGGCGTCAGGCAGGTCGGACGCGGCGGGGCTTGGGTCGCGCGCGCGGACGATCCGCTCGCCGCCTTCGTGAACCCGGCCGCGATGGTTCGGAATGCCAACGGAGTCCACGTCGGCAGCCACCTCATGTTGCGTGAGCACTGCTTCGAGCGTCTCGGTGACGGTGGTGTTCCGGTCGCGCCTGGCCCAAGCCTCGCGGCTGCGCAGGGTCCGGTCTGCGCGGACATCGCCCCGTTTCCGAACCCGCAGCTCGCGATTCAGCACCGCATCGCGGACCGAGTGTGGCTCGGCTTCGCCGCCGTTGGCCCGCACAAGCACGGCAAGGCCAGCTGGCCCGACGTCATCCGCTATCAGAACAAGGTCGGCGTGCCCAATCAGCCGCACCCTGCGCCGCAGCGCTACCTGATGCTCGACGACGACGCCCTGCTCGTCTACCCGACGGTCTCGGTCGCGGTCGCGCTGCGCCGCAACCTCTCGCTCGGCGTCGGCCTCGTCTGGGGGATCGCGAAGTTCCAGTTCTCCAACATGGTCGCGGGGACCGGTGTCGCGCCCGAGGGCTTCAATCAGGACATCAAGTCGACGATCGACGGCTTCGACGGGTTCATTCCCGGGCTCATCCTGAGCGCGCTCTACTCCCCGACGAAGCGCTTCGACATCGCGGGGACCTTCCGGTACTCGGACGCGATCCGCGCGACGACGAACCTCAAGGTGCAGCCGACGTACTATTCGTCGGGCGGCGACGTGAACGCGGCGGCGCTGTCGGACCCGAGCCTCGTCACCGAGCGCGAGCGCGCGGGCACCTTCCGCTTCGACATCCCGATGGAGGCCCGCCTCGGCTTCCGCTATCACCAGCCTCGCGCGTCCGCGGGCTACGGTCAGCCATGGGTCGCGAAGCATGGCGAGCAGGTGCGTGACGCCATGAGCCAGGACCTCTTCGACGTGGAGGTCGACCTCACCTACGCCAACACGAGCGCGGTCGATCGCATCGAGATCCGGCTCGGGAGCGACATCCCGATCAACCTGGGGGACGGCCTCACCGTCTCGGCGCCGACCAACGCGGACATGCCGCGCAACTGGCGCGACACGCTCGGCGTGCGCCTCGGCGGCGAGCTCGTCGCCATCCCCGATCTGCTCGCGGTGCGCGCGGGCGGCTTCTTCGAGTCGAAGGCTGTGGCCGATGCCGATCTAAGCCTTGATTTTCATCAAGGCTACAAGGCGGGCGTCGGTGGCGGCGCGACCCTTCGGCTCTCGCGCTTCGACATCTCGGCGGCGTACCAGCACACCTTCTACGGAGCGCTCGACAACGGCGGTGCGGGCAACGCGCGCGGGCTGTCGGGCAATCCCGACAAGGGCTTTCGCACCGATTTCGTCGTGAACGGCGGTCGCGCGACGGGCAGCCTCGACGAGGTCGCGCTCGGCCTCACCGTCCACTACTAGCGCTTGGCCTCTCCGTGCGGGGCGAGGGCCTCGTCGTTAGCCCGGCGCGCCACGAGCTTGGCGGCGAGCTCGCGATGCAAGCGGGCCGCGAAGCTCGGGCCTCCGTAGACGAAGCCGGTGTACGCCTGGAGCAGTGTCGCTCCGGCATCGAGTCGCGCGAGGGCATCGTCTGCGGTCTCGATCCCTCCGGCGGCGACGAGCGCCGCGCGGTCGCCGAGCTGCGCCGCGAGCCGTGAGAGCACCTCGAGGGCGCGCGCCTTCACCGGCGGGCCGCTCAAGCCTCCCGCTCCGCAGCGCAGGACCTCCTCGACGGGCGAGGCGAGGTCGCGTCGACCGACCGTGGTGTTCGTCGCCACGATGCCGTCGAGGCCCACCTCGAGCGCGAGGGCTCCGACGGCGTCGACGTCCTCGTCTGCGAGGTCGGGCGCGACCTTGACGAGCAGCGGGACGTGTCGCGTCGGGCTCGCGGTGTCGAGAGCATCGCGGACTCGGCCGAGGATGGGGCGCAGCGCGTCCGCCCGCTGGAGCTCACGCAGCCCAGGGGTGTTCGGCGAGCTCACGTTGACGACGCAGTACGCTGCGTACGGCCCGAGCAGGCGCGCGCTCTCGGCGTAGTCGGAGGCCGCCTCGGATTCGGGGGTGACCTTCGACTTGCCGAGGTTCACGCCGACGATCGTCGGGCCATCGCGCTTCGCGAGGCGCCTGGCCGCGGCCGCAGCGCCCTCGTTGTTGAAGCCCATCCGGTTGACGAGCGCTCGATCGGCCGGCAAGCGAAAGAGCCGCGGCTTCGGGTTGCCAGGTTGCGGCTTCGCCGTGACGGTGCCGATCTCGACGAAGCCGAAGCCGAGCGCGCCGAGCGCATCCGGGCCGCGTGCGTCCTTGTCGAAGCCCGCCGCGAGGCCCAGCGGCCCAGGGAACTCGAGGCCGAGCGCCTTCACCCTGAGCTCCGCGCTTCGCGGGGCGAGCCTTGCCCGCACGAAGTCCTCGACGCGGGGCAGCGCCATCATGGCTCGCAGCGCGCCAAAGCCGAGGTGATGCGCAGTCTCGGGCGATAGGCGTGAGAGGACGTGACGGAAGAGGAGCTCGTACACGACCCGCGAAGGCTTGCACCGAACCGCGCTCGGCGCGAGGTCTGCGAGGCGTCGGCGCCGGCCTCCGCGAGCGGCTCGACCCCTCGACGCCCTTTCGCAACGGCGCTAGGACCTCACGCCATGACCGAGCCCACCGTCCGCAACGTGATCATCATCGGCTCCGGCCCCGCCGGCCTCACCGCGGGCATCTACGCCGCGCGCGCGAACCTGAAGCCGCTGTGCTTCGAGGGCTTCAACGCGGGCGGTCTTATCCCGGGCGGTCAGCTGATGTTCACGACCGAGGTCGAGAACTACCCGGGCTTTGTCGAAGGGGTCACCGGCCCTGAGCTCATGGGGCGCTTTCGCGGCCAGGCCGAGAAGCAGGGCTGCGAGCTCATCACGCAGGACGTCGACAAGATCGATTTCTCGGAGCAGCCGTTCAAGGTCTGGTCCGAAGGACAGCTCTACCTCGCGAAGACGATCATCCTCTCGACCGGCGCGCGCGCGAACTACATCGGCCTCGAGAGCGAGGAGAAGCTGAAGAACCGCGGCGTCTCGGCGTGCGCGGTGTGCGACGGCCCGCTCTACCGCGGCAAGGCGGCGGTCGTCGTCGGCGGCGGTGACACGGCGATGGAGGAGGCGAGCTACCTCGCGGGGATCTGCTCGAGCGTGCTGCTCGTGCATCGACGCGACGACTTCCGCGCGAGTAAGGCCATGCAGGATCGGGTGCGCGCCAACCCGAAGATCAAGCTCGCCCTATCGTCCGCGATCGTCGAGGTGTTCGACCCCGCCGAGAACAAGGTGACCGGGGTCGCGGTGAAGGACCTCAAGACCGGCGAGGTGACCCGCCACGCGACCGATGCGCTGTTCGTCGCGATCGGCCACACTCCGATGACCGACCTCGTGAAGGAGCAGCTCGAGCTGCAGCCGAACGGGTACGTCAAGGTTCAGCCGGGGACGACGACCACCAGCATCCCCGGCGTTTTTGCGGCGGGAGACGTCGCGGACTGGGTCTATCGCCAGGCGGTCACGGCGGCCGGGACGGGCTGCATGGCAGCGCTCGAGGCCGAGCGCTGGCTCGTCGCGAATGACTCGGCCCACTGACGACTCCGCGCGGGCCGAGCTGCGGGCGCTCGTCCGCGCGGCGCAGGCGCACCTCGAGCTCTTGCGCGACAGCGGCGTCGACGACGTGCACGGCGCGATGCCACGCCCTCCCGTTCGGGCCGTGGACTCCCGAGGTCCCGACGAGTCGGGCCGCGCGCCGCTCGCTGACCGCGCGCCTTCCGTCTCCCCCGCGGCGGCGGCGGCGGCGGCGCGACCCAAGCCGGCGGAAGATTCCCTCGCTTCGGGGATGGTTGCGCGCACGAGCGCGCTCGCCGAGGTCGCGGCGAAGCCTGCCTCGCCGAGTGTCCCGGTGGCCCCGCGCGTCGTCCTCGAGAGCGGCGAGCGACGACGAAGGCTCGAGGTCCTCGCCTCCGAGGTGGCGTCATGCACGCGCTGTCCGCTCCACGAGACCCGCACACGAACCGCGTTCGCGCGCGGAAACCCCGCTGCGGAGCTCGTGTTCGTGGGCGAGGGGCCTGGCACCCAGGAGGACCTGCAGGGTGAGCCGTTCGTCGGGCCAGCGGGGCAGCTGCTCGACAAGATGATCGCAGCGATGGGCTTCGGCCGCGACGACGTCTACATCTTCAACGTCGTCAAATGCCGCCCGTCCGAGCAGGACAACCCGAGCAAGGACCGCAAGCCCGAGCCCGATGAGCTGGCCGCTTGTCGTCCGTTCTTCGACCGCCAGCTCGAGCTGCTCGAGCCAAAGGTGATGGTCGCGCTCGGCGCGACCGCGGTCCAGGCGCTCACCGGCTCGACGACCGGGATCACGCGCCTGCGCGGGACATGGCGGCTCTACAAGGGGCGCATCCCTCTGATGCCGACGTTCCACCCCGCGTACCTGCTGCGTTCACCCGACAAGAAGCGCGAGGTCTGGGAGGACCTGCAAGAGGTCATGCAGCGCCTCGGTCGTGAAGCTCCGAAGAAGGGGCGATGAGCGACGCCGCTCGGCGGGCACGAAACACGGCGGTGGTGGCCCGCGCGGTGCTCGTTCTGGTCGGGCTCGCGCCCTGGCTCGTCGCGCTCTTGACGGTGTCCGTGGGGCCCACGCTCGGTGAGTGGCTCGGCCTCCCGTTCGCGCTCGTCTGCCATCGTCGCCCCGAGCGCTCGCTCGCGTTTCTGGGTGTCGTCATGCCCGTGTGCAGTCGATGTGCGGGGCTCTACGCGGGGGGCGCCGTCGGTGCGCTCGTCGGCCGGCCGCGCCTCGGGCTCGGGAGGGCGCGCACCCTGCTCGCGGTCGCGGGCTCGCTGCTCCTCGTCGACATCGTCACGCAGGACGCGGGGGTTCATCCCCCGTGGCATGGCACCCGGCTCGCGACCGGCGCGCTCCTTGGCTACCTCGCCGCGGTCACGCTCGTCGGGCTGATGCGGCCCGCCGAAGACGCCGCCTCTTGAGCGCGACGGGGAGGAGCGCGTCGCCCGCGTCGCACCACGCCACTCACACCCGAGCGGCATCAGTTCGAGATGCCGATGCAGCCGAACAACACCTTGATCTTGCCGTTCTTGTCTTGGCTCACCACGTCGCAGGTATCTTCGCAGAGCCGGATCTCGCCGTTCGACAGGTAGAAGCGCTCGGGAGCGCACTCGGCTTCGGTCGCGACCTGGGTGAAGTTCTTCGGCCCCGACCCGTCGCCCGGCGTAAACCGAACCACGATCGTGGCGGGGTCGATCATCTGCCCCGGAGGCGGCTCCGGGATCGGGAAGTTGCAGCTGAGTGCCGCGCCCGAGATGACGCCCTTCGCGAGCTCGTTGAAGATCGCGTCGTAGTGGTTAAGCGAGCAGATCGGGAAGCGAAGCCCGCCGGTGAGCACGCTGAGCGCCTGGTAGCCGAGCCCCGGCGCCGGGTTGTTCCCGCACTTCGAGGTGTTGAGGTCATCCATCGGCGGCCATGGCGTCGCGGGGTTCTGCGGGTCCTTGTCCGCGATCGCGACGATGCTGTGCATGACGTACTTGCGCTTCATCGCGTCGCCGAACTGCGTCGGGTCGAGCGCGAGGAGGGCGGCGTCGAACGCCGCGGCGGTCTTCGTGGCCGACGGCTTGTCCGTGTCGTTGTCGTCGTAGTTCGTGTTGCCGAACGAGCAGGTCGCGCTGTCGTCGGTGATGACGACGAAGAGCTTCACGGCCTCGGGGCGCAGCCACTCCTTCCAGCCGTTTGGCGCGAGCTTGTGCTCGTCCGGAAGCGTGTAAGTGCGAAGGATTTGGCAGAGCGCGTTGTGGCTCGAGATCTCCTCGCTGTAGTGAAAGAACTTGGGCGGGTTGTTGCTCGGCGTCGCGGGCGGGCTCGCGCATCCGCCTTGAGGGATCCCCGAGAGCGGGGACTCAATGCACACCGACTGGTTGCCCTTCGCGCTGCCGTGGCGGGCGAGCATGATCACGCGGTAGTCGACCTTGCTCGCCTCGATGATTTTCGCGAAGTTTGCGTTGATGTTGTCCTGCACGCCGCCGATCGACTCGGTCATGCTCCCCGAGTTGTCGATGACGAAGACGATGTCGACCGGTGCGTAGGTGAGGGTGGCCTCCGCCTCCTCCTTCGCGCACGCGGTGTTGTCGTCTAGGCCGCCGCCGCTCCCCCCTGCGCTACTCGTCGAGAGGTTGATGCCGCCACCTTCACCGCTCGAGGCGCTGCCCCCCGAGCCTGCGCTGGCGCTCGACGAGAACGTGCCGTTCTCGGAGGTGGTCCCGCAGGCCGCAGCGAGGGTGAGGGGCAAGGCGATGGCGAAGGAGAGTGCGAAGCGACGCATGGGGAAGGCCTCGAGGATCGTCATAGAAGGTCACCACGGTTGCCTCGGCCTCCGCAAGCCGAGGTATGCTCGTCCCAGCGGTTGTCAGGGCGCTTACGACCGCAGCGCGCAGACGAGCGGCCTCGCATGGTCGCGGACGAGCGGGGCGTGACCGACGGCGATCCGCCCCGAGCCGAGCGTGTCGTCGAGGGCTGGAGCTCGCTCGAGGGCGTCCTTCACCGTGAGGTACGCTGGGAGGTACACGATCTCTCTAGCGAGCCCTCCGCCACGGTGCGCGCGCGCCGCGAGCCGGAGCGACTCGCCGAGCGGTGCGCCTCGATCACGAAGGAGCGCCACCGTCTCGACGAAGTCCTGCTCGCGCTCCACCGCTCGAGCGGCGAGATGGCGCAGCGCGAGCTCGCGACGGCGCGAAGGGCCAAGGTGGCCGTGCCGCTCCTCGAGGACGAGCGCGCGCCCTTCTTGGTCATCCGAGCCCTTCGCCGTGCCGACCCTGAACAAGCCGGGCGTGAGCCTGTGTGCGCGCTCGCGCGGCATCACGTGCCCTTCGATCTCGTGAAGCACCGTGCGCTCGACGTCCTCGAGCGAGAGCCATCGTCCCCGCGCGACGACCACGAGGCCATCTCCCGTCGCTGCGAGCGCGGCGATCCGATCGGTGGTCGCGACGCGCACCGGAAGTCGTCGCGCGCCGAGCTCGGCGGTGAGCCGCGACACGAGGCTTTGGGGCTCGCCCTCGTCGTCGCTTCGCACGCACTCGCTCGCCGCGGCAGCTCCCGAGGCCGGCGCCTCGAGCCACCGCGAGGCGACCTCATCGGCGGCCTCGCCGAGCGCAGGCGAGGTGCGGTAACGCTCGCGGGCCAACCGCCACAAATCGCGCGTCCCGACGCGCGTCGTCATCCGATGCTCGAGCGCGAGCTCCTCGGCGCGCTCGCGGTAGAGAGCGGCGAGCGGATGGGGCTCCCTCGCGAGCACGTCGGCGAGGCGCAGCAGGTCCCCCTCCAGCGCGTGGGGCGGCGCCGGCTCGTACCGAAACCTGGCAGGCCGCGGTCGCCCGGCGGCGAAGTCGGCCTCCAGCGCCTCGAGCTCGGTCTTCAGATTGACGGGCGTCGCGCGCGCCACCACGGCGATGTGTCGCTCCGCCTCGACGAGCCTCGCGGTGATGCGAGCGTCCCAGTCGGCCAGGGTGGTGTCACGTCGGCTCGACGGCGCGTCGACCCGCGGGATCTTCACAACAAGTTCGTCGCGAGCTCGGCGAGCTCGCTTCGCTCGCCCTTCGTGAGCGTGACGTGTCCTGCGAGGCGCTCATTCTTGAAGCGCTGCGCCACCACGGACAAGCCGTTCGACGCGTGATCGACGTACGGATGGTCGATCTGTTGCGGGTCGCCCGTGAGCACCACCTTCGTGCCTTCGCCCGAGCGCGTGATGATGGTCTTCACCTCGTGCGGAGTGAGGTTCTGTGCCTCGTCGACGATCAGGTATTGGCGCGGGAGGCTGCGGCCGCGAATGTAGGTGAGCGGCTCGACCTGGATAACGCCGCTCTCGATCAGTGCGGTGTAGGTCCGGGCGCTGTCGCGTTCGCCGCGTCCGCCGCTCGGGCCGGAGGTGAAGAGCTGCTCCAGGTTGTCGAAGATCGGCTGCATCCATGGGTTCAGCTTCTCTTCAACGCTGCCGGGCAGGAAGCCGAGGTCGCGCCCGAGCGGCATGATCGGCCGACTGACGAGCATGCGGCTGTAGGTGCGATCCACCGTGGTGCGCGCGATGCCCGCGGCGAGGGCGAGCAGCGTCTTCCCGGTGCCCGCTTTCCCGAAGAGCGACACGAGCGGCACCTCATCGTCGAGCAACAGGTCGAGCGCGACGCTCTGCTCTTTGTTGCGCGGCCGAACGCCCATGAGCCCCTCGCGCGGGACGCGGAGCGCTCGCACGCAGCGCCGCGCGCCGTCGTAACGGCCGAGCGCGGTGTGGTTGCGGGACTGCTCGTTGCGCAGCAAGACGCCGACGTTGGGGTACAGGGCTTCGTCCTCGAGCGGCAGCTGGCCGTCGCGGAAGAACGCCTCGATCTGCGCGGGAGAGACCATCCACTCGAGCACCGTCTGCTCGAGGTCGATGTCGTGAACGCGGACGTTCTCGTAGGTCTGCGACGTGACGCCGATCGCGTCGGCGCGGATCCGAAGGTTCGTGTCCATCGTCACGAACACGGTGGGGATCGAGGTGTTGCGATCGCGGATGTCGATCGCCGTCTGCAGGATCGCGTGGTCGAGCGAGTTGGACTCGAGGCCGACCCCGAGCTCGTGGCGCGTCTTCGGGAGGGCGATCCAGAGCGTTCCACCCTGCTTCATCGGCACTGGCTTCGACAGCGTTCCGCCGCGCGGTCTCACCTCGTCGAGCACGCGGGCGATGGTGCGCGCGTTCCTGCCGCGCTCGGTCTGCTCGCGCTTGAACTTGTCAATCTCCTCGATCGCGTAGATGGGAATGATGACGTTGTTGTCCTCGAACTTGAAGACCGCGTGCGGGTCGTGAAGGAGGACGTTCGCGTCGAGTACGTAGTTTTTCTTCATCGGCCTCTTCGTCGCCGCCGAGGGATACGCGTCCCCGGCCCCCTGGTCATGGATTCAGGTATCACGGCTCGGCGCGTGCCGAACCTCGATTCTTGGTTGCGGGACACCCGCGGTCGCGAGGGGTGACGAGCTTGCACTCGAGCGGAGCGTGTCGTATGACGCGCGTCCTTTCGAGGAACCGACATGTACCTCCTGATCTCGAAGAAGCCCCGCAAGCTCGTCCGCAACAAGTCCTCGCGCAACCGCGCCGCCAAGGCTGCGAAGGCTGCTAGCCGCCGCGCCCGCATCTACCAGCGCGCCCGCTGAGCCTCGACCGGCGCTCCTGCTGAGCCGAAGGGCCAGCGCGCCGGTTGCACCGAGCCAGGGACTCGCCGGCTGCGCCGTCGAAGTCCTTCGCGTCTGTGCCACGCGCGGCCGCGCCGTTCGAGTCTTGGGGGCCGTGCCGGAAGGTCGCGCGGGCGCTCGGTGTTCCCCGCGCCAGTCGCCTCCGACGGGAGCCTGTCAGCGTCCGAGCAGCCAGCCGATGCCGCCGACGGCATCGCCCGACGGGGGCGCCCCGTGCTGCTCGCGTAGCTTCAAGAAGACCTGGCGCGCGACCGCCTTGAACGTCTCCGAGACGCCCACGCCCCGGCTCGCGATGGCCTCTACGTCGGGAACCCCAGCCGGGTTCAACGTGCGACGCATCTCGTCCAGCGGCAGGATCCCGGGCAGGTCTCGCTTGTTGTACTGGATGACGTAGGGGAGGCTCGCGAGGTCGAGCCCGTAGTCGGCGAGGTCCTCCTTCATCTCCTCGAGCGACTGCTCGTTCGCGTCGGCCCGCGCGCGCTGCGAGTCGGCGACGAACACGCAGCCATCGACACCCTTCAGCACGAGCTTCCGGCTCGCGTGGTAGTAGACTTGACCGGGCGTCGTGTAGAGAAGGAAGCGCGTTCGGAAGCCGCGCACCTCCTTCAGCTCGAGCGGCAGGAAGTCGAAGAACAGCGTCCGCTCCGTGTCGGTCTTCAGCTTGGTCAGCTGACCGCGCGCTTCCGGCTTCGTCGTGTCGTGGATGCGCTCGACGTTCGTCGTCTTACCGCCCAGGCCCGGGCCGCAATAGACGATCTTGCAGTTGATCTCCCTCGCCCTGAGGTTGATGAACGGCATCTTCGGTTCGAGTCCTCGTCGTTGGAGGGTAGGGCGCGCGAGGCGCGTGGTAGTCGAGAAGCGAAGCCAGGGGTGGCCTCGGTCGTTGAAGCGCTCAGTCGCTGAACAGGTTGTCGATGTCCTGATCGGTGAGCTCGGCGAAGGGCGAGCCCTCGTGTCCTGGGGGCGGGCGTCGGGATATCTCGTCGAAGATCATCGCGAGCTCGTCGCTCGTCTTGCGGACCCGCAGGCGAACGAGCCCTAGGCTCGATTTCGCGTCGAAGATCACGACCAGGATCACCCGGTTTTGCACGACCTGAATGTGGACGTGCGCGTCCTTGCCTTCGTGGTACTGCGTCGCGAACTCGTTCTCGCGAAGGAGCTTTGCGATCCCGCCGGTGGCCGCGATGTTGCCTGCCGTCAGCGAGGCCAGGGAGGTTGTGTCGAGGCTCGAGTCGGTCCCGCTCGCGGCGATGAGCTGCCCGGCCTTGTCCACGAGGAACACGACCTTCGCGTTCGCGCTCCGGACCAGCGCGTCGACGGTGGTCTGGAGTCGGAGCTGGTCTTCCTCGCGGAGGACGGTGGTCGGCAGCAGCATGAAGGCCAAGAGACGCTAACCGACGCGCTCACGGCTCGCAAGCGCACGCGGGGGGCGCGCCACGCAAGGCGCGGCTGGCGGCTGGGCAAAAGCGGTGCTTAAGTCTCGCACCGCGATGATCGCCCTCTTCGTCATGCTGGCGCCGCTCGTCGCCGGCCTCATCCTCATCCTAGTGGTCGCGCGCTTTGCCCCGAACGTGCAGCGCGAGACGCAGTCCCTCACCGGCGCGCACGCAGACGACAGGCCCGAAATCACGAGCGACGAGTTCAAGGATTTGGTCGAGGAGATCGTCGGCTCGCTTGGCCTCGAGACCGTGTTCTCTTCGATGGGGACGGGCGGAGTCGTCGAGATGACCCTTCGTGATCCGAAGCCGCTCACCGGCGGCCGCATCTTGCTCTACGCGACACCGGTCATCTCGGGGCCCGTCGACTCGGTCGAGGTGCTCGGCTTCGCCGAGAGTGTCCGCGCGGACATGGGGGCGTTGAAGGGGATCTACGTCGCGCTCGCGGGCTTCAGCGACGAGGCGAAGACCGCCATCGGCTCGACGCCCGCGCCGGTCGACTTGCTCGACGGGGCCGCGCTGCTCGAGCTCGTGCGGACCCAGCTGTCCCCCGAGCGCGCGGCGTTCTGCGCCGAGCATCGCGGCTTCGGGCGAGCGCCGGGGGCTGCGTGAGGAGAGTCCTCGGGGCCGTACTCGCCCTCTCGCTGACGGCCGCAGCGTCGAGCGCCCTCGCCGCCGAGCCCGAAGCGGTGCTCGAAGCGCGGACGACGGAGCTCGCGCGACGTCTCGAGAGCGCGCGCGGTCCGGAGGTCTACGCGGCGCTCCGCGAGCTGTGGCGGGCGTGGGACCTCTCGGATCCCGACGTCGTGGAGGCGTCGATCGCGGCCTTCGCGCGCGACCCGCGAAAGCCGGCACACCTCCGCGCCTACGCGGGGCTCATCGAGGCCTACGCGCGCCGTCGACGCGGCGATCTCGACGGCGCCGAGCGACGGGTAGCAGACCTCGGTTACGTCCGCGATTGGCTGATCGTCGGGCCCTTCGAGAACCAGAACCGCACCGGGCTCGGCGAGCGCCATGGCCCCGAGCTCGAGCTCGACGCCCCGATCGTCGAGGGCCGTGCCTACCCTGGCAAAGTGCGCCCGGTGAGCCACCGCGCGGCTCCTCTCGTGCATCGACTCGGCTGGATCGACCTCGGCAGCATGGTGCGCCCAACGAAGGACGTGTGCGTGTTCGCGACCACCTTCGTGAAGAGCGAGCGGGCGCGCACGCTGTCGATGCGCGTCGGAGCGACGGGAGCCTTCAAGCTCTTCGTCGGCGCCGACGAGGTGCTCGTCGACGGCGGCTATCGCGAGCTCGACGCGGAGCGGTACGCGGTGCCGCTCGAGCTCGAGGCCGGCGAGTTTCATCGCATCACCGCGAAGGTCTGCGGTGCGGACAACGGCGCAGCCTTCTCGCTTCGGCTCGCCGAGCTCGACGGCTCTCCGGCGCGAGGGCTGACCGTCGAGGCGAGCGAGGTGGCGAGCACGCTCGCTTCGGCGAGACTTCGTCGAGCCCGCACCCGGACGACGCCGTCGAGCCACGCCGCCCGCCCGCGCCTCGCCGCGCGCGAGGGCGTCGTTGGCGCGCTGCAGGAGTTCGATCGCTGGCTCGCGCGCTCGCCCGAGGACCCGCGTGCGCTCGAGGCATACGCTCGCTACCTTGCGGTGACGGGCGGTGACGCCGAAGACGACCCCAAGGCGCGCGACCTCGCCGAGCGCGCGGCGACGCGCGAGCCGACCTTCTCGAGGACGATGCTCGCGGCCACCGTCGCGCTCGATCGCAACGGGCGAAGAGAGTGGCTCGCGCGGGCCGAGGCGCTCGCCCGCACGCCGAGAGAGCGAGCCGACCTCGTCGCCGCGCAGGCAGCGCTCGCGGCGAGTGGGCCCGGGGCATCCGACGTGCTCGCGCTTCATCGCTCGCTCGCGCGCCTCGACCCTGAGGAGCCGTCGGCCACCCTCGCCCTCGCCGAGCACCTCAGCGAGGCGGGGCTCTCGCGCACGGCCGAAGCCGAGCTCTCGCGCGCGAGCGACCGGAGGCCTCGCGCGCCCATTTTGCTTCGAGCCCGAGCGGCTGCGCTCCGGGCGATCGCTCGCGACCTCGACGCGAAGCGGGTCGAGGCACGGTACGCGGCGCTGCGCGCGGACGACCCTGCGCCCGTCGAGCAGCGGCTCGAGCTGGCGGTGGCGCGGGCCGATCGTGCTGCGGTCCTGCGCGAGGCCGAGTTGCTCCTCCGCCTCCAGCCGACGAACGCCTGGGCCCACGACCGCGCGGCGCGGGCCCTCCGCGCCGTGGGCGAGCCGGAGCGGGCAACGACGACCTACGCGCGGCTGCTCGACAACGCTCCCGAGGACACCGGGACGCTCCGCGCGCTCGCCGAGATTTACGCCGATCGAGGAGACACGACCAGGGCGCTCGCGGCTCTGCGGACGATCGTTCGCCTCTCGCCCCAGGATCCGACGGCGCGCGACTACCTCGAGCGCCTCGAGCCGGCGCGCGCGAGAGAGGACGAGCTCCTCGCCTGGCCCGACGACCGATTCCGTGAGCTCGCCGCAAAGCCCGCGCCATCGGGCGTGACCTCGCGCGTCCTGCGGAACCTCGTCGCGACGACGGTGTGGGACAGCGGGCTCGCGTCGCGGTTTCACCAGCGCGTCGTGCAGCCGCTCACGGCCGAGGCGGCCCAGCGCGCGCGGCGCTTCGCCGTGAGCTACCACTCCGATCGCCAGGTGGTGGAGGTCCGCGGCGTGCGCGTCTTCCGAAAGGACGGACGCATCGACTCCACGGTGACCACCGGGGAGGCCCCGCTCGATGACCCGTCCTTGCAAATGTACACGTTGCAGCGGCTCTTCTACATCCAGCTTCCCGAGGTGTCGCCCGGGGACGTGATCGAAATCAAATATCGCGTCGACGATGTCGCGCGCGAGAGCGAGCTCGGGGACTACGTCGCGGAGCTCGAGTACCTGCAGGAGGCCGATCCGGTCGCACACGCCGAGTACGTCCTGTCCACCCCGACGGGGCGCCCACTCCTCGCGCGCGCCACGGGGCTCCCGGGCCTCGCGGAGTCGACGCGGACCGAAGGCGGGCGCACGACGAGGAGCTTCGTCGCGCGTGACCTCCCGGCGGCGACACTCGAGGCCGGTGGGCCGCCGCTCGCCGAGGCGCTCGGCCTGGTCCATGTGACCTCGCTCGCGGATTGGCGCGCGGTGGGCTCATGGTACTGGGGCCTCGCGAAGGAGAAGCTCGAGCCCGACGACGAGATCCGGCGACTCGCGGCCGAGGTCGTCCGCCACGCCGCCGACCTCGAGGCCAAGGTCGCCGCGGTGCACCGCTTCGCCTCGACCCAGATTCGCTACGTCGCGCTCGAGCTCGGCATCGAAGGGATCCGCCCGCGACGGGCAAGCCTCACCCTCGCGCGCGGCTGGGGTGACTGCAAAGACAAGGCGGCGCTCATCGTGGCGATGCTGCGGTCTCTCGGGATCGAGGCGGAGCTCGTGCTCGTACGCACGGGGTTGCGCGGGCGCTTCGATGTGGCGACCGCGAGCCTCGCGCCGTTCGACCACGCGATCGCCTACGTCCCCGCGCTCGACCGGTACCTCGACGGCACCGCAGAGGACTCGGGCTCGAACGAGCTCCCGGCGCTCGACCGCGGCGCGCTTGGGCTGCGGGTGAGCGGCGGCGAGGGGAAGCTCGTGACGCTCCCCGAGGTCGTCGCGACGCCCGCGCTCGACGAGCAGGACTTCACGATGTCGCTCGAGCCAGATGGGGCGCTGCCGTTTCAAGCGATGTCGCGTCATTCGGGCCCGGAGGCCCCGATCGTCCGGCGCCGTTACCACGCCGAGGGGACGCGCGCCGAGCGGCTCCGCGCCGACCTGTCGCAGGCGCTCGGCGCGCTCGAGCTCGAGCCCGGCTCGGTCGAGGTCGAGAACGTCGACCGCTTTGAGTCGCCGCTCGTCCTCCGGGCTCGCGGGCGCGGGACAGCCGTACGCGATGGCGTCGGTTGGTCGGTTCCGATTGGCGGCAAGAGCCAGCTCGTTGCGAACCTTGCCGCAATGGCCGAGCGCACGACGCCGCTCTTGCTCGGGCCGGTGCGGACGGCGGTGGTTCGCTTCGCGCTGGAGCTGCCGGCAGACGCCCGGGTGTTGTCGCTCCCCAAGAGCGTGACCCTCGAGCATCCCGCAGCCCGCTTCGAGCTGCGTGTCTCGACCGAGGGGCGCAAGATCGTCGTGACGCGGACCGTCGAGCTGCGTCGCTCGAGGGTCGAGGCGAGCGAGTACGGCCCTTGGCGAGCGTTTTGCCGAGACGTCGACGCTGCGGGTGCCCCGCGGGTGCTCGTTGCTCGCTGAATAGGTGACCATCCGCGAGCGATCCACGCGACAATACGGACGAGACGATGACGACGGACGGAGACGAAGACAAGACCAAGGCGCGCAAGGGACTTCGTGTCGCGAGCCGCGCGATCCGACGTGGACGCAAGCTGCGCCCTTCGCTCTTGCCGGGGGCCCCGGTCGAGACTGATGGGACGGCGGAAGACGAGCCTCTCTCCGGGCAGGAAAAGGACGACTTCGGCGCGGTCGAGCCGAGCATCGGCGAAGACGAGATCGCGCCGAGCCTGTCGTTCTGGAACGAGCCTCGCCCAGAATCGAGCGACTCGCCCTTCGACGCGCCGAGCATGAGCGACCGGTTCGACGCGGCGCACGAGGACGACGAGGAGCCCCTCCCGCTGAGTCGCCCTGCAGGAGCCGACGAACTTCGAGCCCCGGCAAAGCCGAGGGACGGGGCGACCTCGGGCGAGTCTCCCAAGATCGAGATCCACGAGAGCGCCTACCCGGGCGACTCGGCGAGCGCCCTCGACGAGCCGAGCATTCGCGTGAAGGAGTCCAGCGCGCCGGCGGATCTCGACGATGCGCTCTCTCGCTCGCCGCGTTTTTCGCGGCCCGCCGCGCCTTCCTTTGCGCTCGGGAGCGCTCCGAAGACGCGCGAGGCGAAGCCCATCCCTCGCCTCGACGAGACGCCGGAGTCCGAGCGAGACGCAGGCGACGACGACGAGGCTCCGTTCTCCGAGGCTCCGTTCTCCGAGGCTCCGTTCTCCGAGGCTCCGTTCTCCGAGGCTCCGTCCTCCGAGGCTCCGTCCTCCGAGGCTCCGTTCTCCGAGAACGACGCGGGCGACGACGACGCCGCGCCGTCGTCGGACCATGCGAGGTCGGTCTGGGGCGTCGACCCGATGACACGCACGGCCGCTTCGAGCATCACGGCGCGTCAATCCGCGCTCGACTCCGACCGACCGCGTCCGTCCGAACACCGCCGCGACTCGGAGGCGCCGCCTTCTTCGAGGCGGTCCTCGGGAGATGATTTTCGACCGCTCGTCGGCGCCGAGAACCGCCGCTCCATCGGCGTTCCGTTTGCGGTCGGCCTCGTCGTCCTGGCCGCCGTCGCGGGCGGGCTGTGGGTGAAGCGGTCAGTGGTCAAGAGCTCCGTTCGAGCGAGGCCCGCTCCGAGCGCGACGGCGACGCCAACCGCGGTCTCCGCGGTCACTTCGACCAAGGCGGCTGCGACGACGAGCCCTCCTGCCGCTTCGATCGAGCCGACGGCTTCGCCGGACGCCTCCGCAGCGCCGAGCGCGTCGGCCTCGTCGGACGAGTCGACCTCCTCGGAGGACTTCGACGCGCTCCGGAGGGAGTTCGTGGATCTGCACAGCAAGCGGAAGCTGAAGGAGTCGGAGGAGATCGCGCGCAAGCTCGTCGCGCTCCGGCCGAACGACGCGACCGGCTACCGCTGCCTCGGCGCGGCCCTTCAGGACCAGGGGCGCATGCGCGAGGCGAAGGCGACCTACAGCGACTGCGTCTCCAGCGCGAGCGAGGGCGACGTCGCCGAGTGCGCCCAGCTTGGCGGCACCTTGCGATCGGTCAAGGACTGACGGCCCTCCCGATGAGCGGCTCGCGCGACGTCTCTGCACCGGAAGCCAGCGTGAGCTCGGAGCCGGCGTGGAGCGAGTTCGACCGCAGCTTCGCGCGCGCCGCCGCTCGAGTCCGGGCCAAGCTCGCGCTCTCACGGGCGCTCGGAGGTGCGACCATCGGAGGCGCCCTCACGGTCGCAGCCGCCGGCGTCGCGTGGTGGTTGCGGCGGGGGGACCTTCGCCTTTGGAGCGTGTCGCTCGTCGGGGTCGGCGCTCTCGCCGCGCTCGTTGGCTCGCGCGCGTGGCGCTGGTCGGACGAGGAGGTCGCGCTCTTCCTGGACGAGGCGCACGCCTCGAGCGAAGCCATCGTCACGGCCTCTGGGGTCGCCGATCGCTCGTCGGCGTCGGCGAGGACGGTGCTCCTCTCGGCGCGAGCGGCGCTCGAGCGACCCGGGGCCTCGCCGCGCGCGCTTCGGCCTTGGCACGCGCTGCTCCCGGTAGCGCTCGCTCTCGCTGCGTGGCTCGTACGACTCCCGCTGCCGCCCTCGCCGGCGGACACCACGCCACGCCCCTCTGGAGTCGAGGCCGTGGCGCTCGAAGGGCTCGAGGGCCTCGAGGAAGTCAAGGCGCTCGCGCGGCTCGAGGCTCGCGACGAGGAGCAGCGCCGGCGTCTGCGTGAGCTCGCCGGGCGCGCGGAGCGTCTCGAGAAGCGCCTCGCGGAGGGCATGCCTCGCCGTGAAGCGCAGGCCGAGATCGCTCGCCTGCGGCAGGACGTCGCCGCGGAGCGACAAAAGCTCGGGGCGGGCGGCGCGCGGGCCGGCCTCGAAGCCGCGCTCGGTAAGCTCGCGAAGGAGCCCCGCCTCGCCGACGCGCAAAAGGCCCTCGGCGATCGGGACCTAACGGGCTTCGACCGTGAGATGGCTGAGCTCGCGAATCGGCTCGAAGAGAAGGACCGCGCGCGCGCGAGGGAGGCGCTCGAGGAGGCAGCCGCGGCTGCGCGCCGCGAAGGTGCGCCGGAGCTTGCGCGTGAGCTCGAGGAGCAGGCTCGTCGTCTCGCGGACCGCGGCGCGGGCGCCGAGGCCCTCCGAAAGCTCGCCGACGCGCTTGGTGACGACCTCCCCAAGGAGGGGCGCGATGCGCTCGAAGGAATGCGACGCGAGGGCGGCGAGCGAGAGCGCTCGGAGCTCGGTCGTCAGCTCGCGGAGGCGCTCTCGGATCTCGACGACGAGGAGCTTAAGCGACTCGCACGGAAGCTCGCCGCGGCGGCGAAGGAGAGCCCGCCCGGCGCGGCGGGGGAGGCGTCGCGCGAGGAGCTCGAGCGCTTGCAGCGAGAGCTGGCGACGCCCGAGGGGCGCCGTGAGCTCGCGGCGCGGCTGCGAGAGCTCGCGCGCGCGCCCGAGGAGAGCCCCGAGGCCCGACGCGACCGTGGGCTCGACGAAGCGGAGCGTGGCCTCGGACGCGGAGAGGCTCGACTGCAGGGGACGCCCGTGCCGACGCCGGGCGCGACACCCGGCCAGGGGCGGGGGAAGCCGGGACAGGGCACGCCTGGGGCAGGGCGCGACGCTACGTCCGGAGGAAAGCCCGACTCCGGGACGCCCAGCGCGGGCCGAGGTGGTGGCGCTGGGACGCACGGCGGCGGCACGGCTCCGGTCGACGGGGATTCGCTGCGCGCGCACGCGAACGCGCCGCTCAACGCGGCGGCGCCGAACCCAGGCGGGGTCGTCGGTCGCGCCCCGGGCGTCGCGGGTGAGACCGCGCGGATCGCAGGCGAGGGGCGCCTCGGCGAGGTCGCCCCCGGCGCGGTCGAGGGTGCGAGCCGGAGCGAGATCCCGCGCGAATACCGAGAACAAGTCGGCCGCTACTTCCCTGCTCGGTGACGGCGTCGCGGGCGAAAGTGCTAGCCTCGCGGACCTGAGGGAGAACGGAGCGATGACGGAAGGGCTCGAGTCGCGTCTCAGCGAGGCGCAGCGCACCACCGAGGCGCTGCTCGACGCGATCGGCCGCGTGATCGTCGGGCAGGGGCCGGTGGTCGAGCAGACCCTCTGGGCGATGATCGCCGGCGGGCACGTGTTGCTCGAGGGTGCGCCGGGGCTCGGAAAAACGCTCCTCGTCAAGACCTTGGCGCGGTGCCTCGATCTCCACTTCTCGCGCATTCAGTTCACGCCCGACTTGATGCCGAGCGACGTCCTCGGGACCAACGTGCTCGTCACCGATGAGGCGGGCAAGCGTAGCTTCGCGCTCCACAAGGGGCCGCTCTTTGCTCAAATCGTCCTCGCCGACGAGATCAACCGCGCGACGCCGAAGACGCAGAGCGCGCTCCTCGAGGCGATGCAGGAGGCGGCCTGTACGATCGCCGGGACCCGTCATGTCATGACGCCGCCGTTCTTCGTGCTCGCGACCGAGAACCCGATCGAGATGGAGGGCACGTACCCGCTACCGGAGGCTCAGCTCGATCGCTTCCTCCTCAAGGTGCTCGTACCGAGCCCGACCGAGGACGAGCTCACCGAGATCCTTGTGCGAACGACGGCGCAAGAGGGCGCGCCTCCCCAGCCCGTGCTGACTCGCGAGGCGGTTCTCGAGCTGCGCGCGCTCTGCCGTGACGTGCTCGTCGCGGAGCCGGTCATGCGGTTCGCTGCGCGGCTCGTCGGCGCGAGCGATCCTGCCTCGCCCGCGGCGCCCGAGCTCGTCCGACGCGCGCTCCGTTACGGCGCAGGCGTTCGCGGCGCGCAGGCGCTCGTGCTCGCGTCCAAGGCGGTCGCGCTCTTGTCGGGACGTGCTCACGTCTCGTTCGCTGACATCGCGAAGGTCGCGCGGCCGGTGCTTCGTCATCGGCTGATTCGCTCTTTTGAAGGCGAAGCCGACGGCGTCTCCACCGACGTCGTCGTGGACGCGCTCCTCGCGCACGTGCCCGAGCGCCCCCCGAGCGTGGAGCGTGCCTCCCGGTGAAAGACGCGCTCGCCGTCGTCTTTGCGGTCACGCTCGCGCTGGTATCGGGGCGCGCCGCCGCGATCAAGCCGGTCCCGTCGCCCGCCGCCCCGCCCGCCGAGACGAGCGTTCGCGCGGAGGTTCGTGGTCTCGACGTCGCGATCTCCGGGGTGTTCGGCGAGCATTCGTTCTCGGCGGGAGGCTTCACTGAGGTGACGGTCTCGCTTCGCAATCGCGGCCAAGAGCTGCAGCGGGGGACCGTCTCGGTCCTCGCCGGGCGTGATTTTCGCGGCCGCTCCGTCGGGCTCGTTGAGGCACCGTTCGAGGTTGCCCCGTCGGGGGCGGTCGAGCTCCTCGTCCCGACGGGCGTGTCGTTCGTCGGGGATCCCGTGGTCGCCGTCCGCGATGAGGCGGGGAAGCTGCTCCTCGAGCGCTCTCTGGGTAGGCAGAGCGGCGACGGCGCGTTGCTCGTCGAGCTCGGCCAGCGCTCGGCCCTCGCTACGCACCTCGACGGCGCCGTCCTCGACCTCGGGCATCCCGTCGTGTTCGACCGGGCGAACCCTCACCCCTACCTGTCGCCGTCCGGGAGCGCGCGCCTGCTCCCGCTGTCGCTCGCGCCGGTGCCGAACGTGACCTTGTCGGGTGAGCCGGTCGCGCCGCGCGTGTCAGCCTCCTACGCGAGGGTGGCTGCGGTGCTCGCGCGATCGGACGCGCTCGTCCGTCTCGGGGCGCCCGAGCTCTCGGCGCTCGCGGGGTGGCTCTTGTCAGGAGGGACGCTCGCCCTCGCCATTTCGCGCCCCGAAGACCTTCGCCACCCCACGGTCGTGGCGCTCTTGGGCGGCGAGCTCGCAGAGGGGCCCGTAGACGGGGTGACGCTCGCGCGCTTGCCGGCGTTGCCCTCGGCGCCGCGGACACCTTCGGGCACGGAGTCGGGGAAGAAGGAGCTGCCGGTCGACCCTCCGGTCTCGCCGACGCTCTCGGCCGTGCTGATCGGTCACCGTGGTGGCAACGTGAGCCCCTCGCCCTTCGGTTCGACCGCGGTCTACGGCCTCGGCGAAGTTCACGTCCTGCCGTTCGATCCCACGGCGCGACCTGCCGTCGACGAGCCCTGGGTGCATGTTCGCCTCGCGGCGATGGCGGCGCGTTCGCTCCAGCGCCGGCTCTCGATGCTCGCGCGCCCCGGGGACTTCGGCGGGGAAGGCGAGGCCGTCGGAGTCCGCCGCTACCTCGATCCGAACGAGGGCTCGCGCTGGGCCATCGTCTTCGCGGTGCTGTTGCTCTGTGGGTACGCCATCGCGGCCGGCCCCATTAATTTCTTCGTGTGGCGACGCCGCGGCGCGCCGCTTCGCGCGCTCTCGACGCTGGGGGTGCTTTCGGCGACGACCTTCGGCGGCGTTGCGATCCTCGCCGTGGCGGTGAAGGGCGTAAAGGAGCGGGCCCGTCACCTCACCTTCGTCGATGCCGGCGCGGGCATGTCGATGGGAGCGGCGCATCGGTACCGCGGATTCTTCTCCCATCGTGCCCGCTCGCTGTCGGTCGAGGCGCGCCACGCGGCGGGGCTCGTTCGTTCGGACGGCGTCGATCCCTTCGACAGCGATGAGCGGTGGCGCCTCGAGCGAGATCGCCATCGGCTCGTCGGGATCGAGCTGCGCCCCTGGCAGACGCACGTGGTGCGTGAGGACGGGGTCGCGTCGCTGGGGGCCGGGATCGCGCTCGTACGCGGCTCGGATGACGAGGTCACGGTCGTCAATCGCTCAGGGCGAGCGCTCCTCGGGCTGATGTTGCATCGGCCCGGGAAGACTCCGGGCTGGCTCGCGCGCCTCGAGCACGGCGCGCGCGCGCGCCACGGCGATCTCGAGGCCTTCTCTGTTCGGAGAGCGCACTTCTTCGGCGGGCTCAAGGTGAGCTCGCTCGACCTCCTGGTGAACGAGGAGACCCTCGACACGCGGCTCCCGGGTCTTGGCGCGGCTTGGCGGGCGCTCGCGGATCGCTTCGGCGATGCCGCAGACGTCTTTCCAGAAGACGTCCCTGTGCTGCTCGCACAGCTCGACGGAGGCGAGGGCATCACCGAGGACTTGGGGATGCGCGTCGAGCATGACCGAACGCTCGTGCGTGTCGTCGGCTACGGAGGCGAGCCATGAGCTCTCGAGCTCCCATCGAGGTGAGGCGCGAGAGCACTCCTGCCATTCGGGTGCGGCACCTCTGGCAGCGGTACGGTCAGCGGGACGTGCTGCGCGACGTCACGTTCGACGTTTATCCCGGAGAAATCTACGGCTTCATCGGTCCGAACGGCGCCGGCAAGACGACCACCATCCGCGTCATGGCGACGCTCCTCGAGCCGATGAGCGGGCGCGTCGAGCTTGATGGCGTCGATGTCTCGATGGACCCCGAGCGCGTGCGGAAGACGCTCGGCTACATGCCCGATCACGCTGGCGTTTACGAGCGCGTGACGGTGCGCGAGTTCCTCGAGTTCTTTGCCGATGCGCACGGCATTCGCTCGCCCGGCGTCGTCGAGGCGGTCCTCGAGTTGACGGATATCAAGAGACTCTCGAGCGAGCTGGTCGCGACGCTCTCGAAGGGGCAGAAGCAGCGGCTGCAGCTCGCGCGCATCCTCCTGCACGACCCCAAGGTCTTGATCCTCGACGAGCCGGCGAGCGATCTCGATCCGCGCGCGCGCATCGAGATCCGCGATCTGCTCCTCGACCTCCAGTCGCTCGGGAAGACCATCTTGCTCTCGTCGCACATCCTGAGCGAGCTCAGCGACATCTGCACCTCGGTCGGCATCATCGAGCAAGGGAGCATGGTCGTCTCGGGACCCATCCAGGAGATTGCTCGGCGCTTCGCGGGGCGCCACGGTGGACGCGCGGCGCCTCCTCTCGGGACGGGGGCCGAGTCCTCGCTCGACGGTGGCGTGACGCAGCCTGCCGCCGCCGCACCGCTCGTTCCCGAGCTCGGGCCGCGACGCGTCGTGCGGGTACGGGTCCTCGGCGACCTCGCCGCCGCGGCCTACGCGCTCCACGGCGGGCCTGGAATCCTCGACGTGAACGTCGTCGGCAGGAGCCTGCACGTCGGGTACGTCGGCGGCGACGAAAAGGTGGCCGAGCTCGCGAGGTATCTCGTGTATCGAGGCTTTGGCGTCGTCGGGCTCGAGCACGAGCGCAGCGAGCTCGAGCGGATCTTCCTCGAGGCGACGGGGACGACGGGGCGAGGGGGTGGCGCATGAGCGATTCCATCCACCGCTCGACCTCGGGCCGCTCGCTTGGAGGGCGGATGTGCGCGTACCTCGCCGAGCTTCGTGACGAGCCGAATCCTCTTTGGCTCCGCGAGATGCGCCAAGCGGCGCGAGTCCAGCTCACCCCGATCGCGCTCGCCGCGCTCACCATCCTGATGACGCTGTTCATCGGTGGGATCGGCGGCATGATGGCTGCTTTCAAGCTCAGCCCCGCGTCGATCGGTGGCGTGCTCTTTCAGACCTTCTTTACCCTCGCGTACTTCATCGTCGCGGTGGTTGGGCCCGCGCTGGGCGCGAACACCATCGCGTCCGAGCGCGAAGGCCGCACCTGGGAGGTGGTGTTGCTGACGGGCATGCGGCCCGCGACCATCGCCCGTGGCAAGTTCGCGAGCGCCTACACCTCGATCGCGATCTACATCGTCGCGCTCGCGCCGGTCGGGGCGCTTCCCTTCATCTTCGGTGGCGTCACACCCACCGAGGTCGTGGTCGCGTTTTTGGTCTTGTTCGTCTTCGCGCTGCTGTCGGTGGCCTTCGGGCTCGCCTTGAGCGCGCGCATGCAGAGCCTTCGGGGCGCCATCGTCGTGACGTTGCTCGCGGCGTTCCCGCTCGCGAGCGGGCTCTTCGCGGTGGTGGGGCCGATGGCGTCCACGCTCGCGCATCGCGTCTGGCCCGGCGTGCAGGAGGGGACGCCGTTCTGGTATCCGGTCGCCTGGGGCGTCGCGCCGTTCGGTCGCGAGTTTCTGCTCTTCCTCGTCGCGATCCCGCTCGCGGTCGTGGGGCTCCCCGCGTGGTTCTTGTTCGAGGTCACGCTCGCGAACCTCTCGAGCATCACGGAGGATCGCTCGTTCGGCCTGAAGCGCTGGCATCTGGTGGCTGCGCCGGTGACGCTCGCGTTGCTCCTCGTCCTCTCGGGCTACGTGGACTCGCTCGCGCCGAGCGAGCTTCACGCGCTCGTCTCGTTCGGGTTCGTGGCGTACGCGGTGTTCGTGATTTACCTGTTTGCGACCGAGGTGTTCGGCCCCTCGCGGCGCGTCCTCGTCGACCTCGCCGGTCGTGGCTTCTTGCGTCAGCGCCTCGCGCCAGGGCTCGCCCCGACGCGTCGCATGCTGCGGCTCACCCTCACGCTCCCGCTCATCCTGGTCACGCTCGGGTGGATGCTCGCGACGCCATCTTCCGGCTTGCCGACGACCCGCGCGGGCGCCCATTTCGTCCCGACGGTCGAGCTGACGCAGATCGCGCTCGTGGGGGTCTTTCTCGCCGCCTACGTCGAGTTCTTGATTGGCCTCACGACGTTCCTTCGCGTGCGGTCGGCGGGCGGCAGCGGGGTTCGTCCGCTGCTTATCCTCGCGCTCTTCGTCACTGCGGTCGGCCCGTGGATCGTGGGCGCGGTCGCTGGCCTTCTGTCGAGCCGCAGCGATCCCGGCGTCGTGGTCGCGGCTCCCTCACCGGTCTTTCTCTTGCTCGTGACGCACGACGCGCTCGTCACCGGGGGGGCTCTCTCGTCACCGCTCGTGGCCTGTCCGCTCGTCTTTGCGCTCCTCTACGCCGCGGGTGGCGTGTGGCTCGGCCGTCGTGCGACTGAGCGGTGCCGCGCCGCGATCGACCAGCACACCGCCTTGCTCGCCGATGCGGACCGACGCCTCGCCGAGGAGGACGCGGCCCTCGAGCGAGACCGCGCGACGAATGTCGCGCCCCACGCCGACATGGCTCTGCGCGCCGAGGTGGACGCTCCGACGGAGGCCCCGCCGTCTCCCGAGAGCGTTGCAGACTCCATCGCGGACGTCGACGTGCCGCCCGAGGCGTGACGAGTCGCCGTCGCGCGCCCCCGTCTCTCGTGCGCTCAGGGGCGGAGGCGTGCGAGGCGCTCTCGGACCGAGCCGCGCGGGTCGCCGTAGTTCGGGTCGAGCTGCACCAGCCACTCGAAGAAGTGGGCGGCTTGCTCGAACATCCCCTTCAGCTCGTAGGCGTTGCCGAGCTCGTAGCCGACGGCGACGTCTTGCTCCCGCGTGCGTACCGAGGCGCCGAGGGCCTGGTGCAACACCGCGATGCCGGAGTCCAGGTCGCCGAGCTGGAGGTACATCGAGCCCACGAGCGAGCGGCACACCACCTCGAGGTTCGGATCCCGCGCGGCGTAGCTGAGCGACGCGATCGCCTCGTTGTAGCGGCCCGCCTCGAGGTACGTCATGCCAATGTCGTACTGAGACTGGAAGTCGGGCACGTGCACCGCGGGGTACGCTCCCGACGATGTGGGCACGCCCGACGCCGGGCTCGGGCCTGCGACGGCGGGGTAGTTGCCCGAGGACGCCGCCGGGCTCGAGGTCGCGCCCGCGAGCGCGGGGTAGTTGCCCGAGCGCGACGAGGAGTGCGGCACTTGAGAGGCGCGGCCCGGGAAGGCCCCCGAGTCGCGGTTCGGGCCTGAGTCCGGCGCGACTGGGAACCCGCCTGTCGAGTAGAGCGCGTACGTCGACGGGTCGAGGTTGGCCCAGCTGTGCGGCTCCTCCTCGATGAACTCTTCGGGGAGAGGTACCACTTCTTCAGGCCCCGCCATCGCCTCGATTTGCCGAAGCGCATCGAGCAGGAGCGGATGGTCGGCGAGGTTCTGCAGGTGCGACCGCACGAGCGCGCGGGCCTCCGCGAAGCGTCCGAGATCGGCGAGGAGCTCGACCTCCTCGAGCGCACGCTGGACGATGCCGCCCGACAGCGTCTCGAACGGCGTCGGCTGGTGGCCGAGCCCCGCCTTCGTCGTGTACTGCACGACGACGTCCGGGTTGTGCTCGACGTGAATCCCCTGCGCGGAGTGCAGCGCCGCGTCGACGCCTCCCGTCTCGACGTCGTACGAGTCGAGCGGCATGTCGAGCAACATCGGCTCGCTCGGGTCGACGTCTTCGACCTCCATGGTGTCGAGATCTGCCTCGCTGAGCTCGAGCGCCTCTTCGATCGCGACGCTCGTGTCGAGGATGTCGGGCGCCTCGATCGCGATCGAGGCGAACGTTTCGGGCGCGCTGGGCTGAGTCGTCGCGGGCGGGGTCGTTAGCTGCAGCACGAACGGGTCGTAGGGCGCGCGCTCGACGAGCAACGTCACGATCTCGGACAGGCGCTCGGACTCTTCGCGATCTCGGGCGATCCTGGCGGCCTCCTTCAGCACCTCGACCGCCTTGCGGGGCTGGGAGATGGCGTCGAACGCCCGCGCGAGCACCTCGAGCGTGTCGAGGTCCTGGGGGTCTGCCTTGAAGGCGATCTGCAGCTTTGAGAGCGCGCTCATCCCGTCGGTGGGGCCGCCTCGCTCGAGGTAGGTCTCGCCGCAGAGGCGCGCGTATTCGGGCGAAGGGTCGTGCTCGAGCAGCCGCTCGAGGACCTTGATCGCGTCGTCGTGACGCCCTAGCCGCAGCATGATCTCGGCGGCCTCGGCGAACGCTTCGGCGGCCTTCTCGATATCGCCGAGGCGCACGCGCGAGTCCGCAACCCGGAGCTTGGCGATCGGGTTCTCTGGGTCGAGCTCGACCAAGCGCTTGAACACGTCGAGGGCGTCGCGTTCGCGCCCCTGTTGGCGAAGCTGCGTCGCGACCTCGTCGTACGCTGCGAGCGCATCGCTCGTCAGCCCGAGCTGCGAGTAGATCTCGGCGAGCCGCGGGAGGATGTGGCCGTACTTCGTCTCGAGCTGCGGCGCGTGGCGCGTGATGATGCCGCGCAACTGCTTGTAGACGGCGATCGCCTTGACCGCGAAGCCCTCGCGGAAGTAGTGCTCCCCGACCTGCTCGTACGTCTGGATCGCGCCCTCGAACTGGTCGAGCTTCAGGTGCAGGTCGCCGATCTTCAGCAGCGTGCGCACGTCGTTGGGGTCGACCGCGACGAGCTTCCGGTACTCGACGATCGCCTTGCCGTATTTGCGCTTCTCGACGAACGTCTGAGCAGCCTGCTGGATTTTTTCGCGATCGATGGCCACGCGCTCGGACCCCGGGAGGTGTGGGCGAACTTCCCTGGCCGCGCCTCTCGCCGGGTGAGGTGGGCTCGCCGGCGACGGAGCGGTCCTACGTTGTCGTTCGAGACACTAACGGCATTCGCATCACTTCGGAAGCTTGAAAATCGCGGTGAACGCGGCCAATGCAGCGGACGCGATCAGCACCCCGAGGAGCGCCTTGGTCGGGCCTTCGTCGCGGACCTCACCGCTCGCGAGCTTCTTTGCGCGGGCACCGATGACGTGATGCAGGCCGATCACGATCACCGCAAAGAGGAGCTTCGCGTGCATGAAGTGGGTCGCCTTGAAGTAGTAGGCGGTGTCCGAGAAGAGCCGCGCGGCCCCCGCCAGGAACGAGACCACGAACGCCGGTGCGGCCACTTTTTGATAGACGCCCGCCGCGAGCGCCCCGCGGACCTTCGGGTCCGTGCCGGTCGCGAGGACGAGCGCAGCGACGGCCGTGATGGCGCCGATCCAGAACAGGTTGGCGGTGAGGTGGAGCCAGATGAGGGTCGTGTCCCCGGTCATGCGTACCTCGTAGCTGCCCGAGACCGGGTTGTCCACCTCGGGTTCTCGTCTATCGATGCTGCTTTGCACGTGGAAACGCCCCGTCGGTCGATGCATGCTCTCGGATATGGCTCACCAAGGCCCCTTCCTCGCTCCGTTTGCCCCCGGTGGCTCCGCCGGCATCGACGCCGCGCTCTGCGATCGCGTGCTCTCGATCGCGCTCGCCCACGGCGGTGACTACGCGGATCTGTTCTTCGAGTACCGGAAGGGCTCCGGCTTCAGCTTCGACGAGGGGATCTTGAAGACCGCCTCGCGCAGCACGTCGATGGGCCTCGGCGTTCGCGTCCAGCGCGGCGAGGCGACCGGCTACGCGTACACCGAGGACCTGACCTTCGAGGCGATGAAGCGCGCCGCCGAGACCGCCGCGCGGATCGCCTCGGGTGGGGTGGGCGTCGCGCCGGTGAAGGTCGAGCCGAGAGAGCTGCCGAGCCGCTACGAGCTCGACGCCTTCAGCATCGACGAGCCGGCGCTCGAGAAGCGAGCCTTGCTCGAGCGCGCGAGCCTCGCGGCGCTCGCGGCCGACCCGATGATCGTCCGTGCCGAGGCTGGGTTCGCGGAGGCGGTCCGCGAGGTGCTCGTCGCGACGAGCGACGGTCGCCTCGTCTTCGACGTGCAGCCGATGATCCGCTTCACCATCCGGGCGGTCGCCGAGCAGAAGGGGAAGCGGCAGGCGGGCTCGTCGGGGGGCGGCGGGCGCATGACGATGGGCTACTTCGACCAGCGGGCGCCCGAGTGGCACGCGCGCGAGGCGGCCCGTCGAGCGATCGCGATGCTCGACGCCGAGGAGGCGCCGGCAGGTCAGATGCCGGTCGTGCTCGCGCCGGGGGACAGCGGCATCCTGCTTCACGAGGCGGTCGGACATGGCCTCGAGGCCGACTTCAACCGCAAGGGCACGAGTCGCTACGCGGGGCAGATCGGCCAGCGCGTCGCGAGCGATCTCTGCACGGTGATCGACGACGCGACGCTCCTTCAGTCGCGCGGCTCGATCAACGTCGATGACGAGGGCAACGAGCCGAGCAAGAGCGTGCTCATCGAGGACGGCGTGCTCGTCGGCTACATGCACGATCGGATGTCGGCGCGCCACTACGGCCGCGAGTCCACCGGCAACGGCCGGCGCGAGAGCTACGCCTCGAGCGCCATGCCGCGCATGACGAACACCATCCTCGTCGCCGGGCCGCACGATCCGGAGGAGATCGTCCGCTCCGTGAAGCGCGGCATCTACGCGACGAGCTTCGGGGGCGGGCAGGTCGACATCTCGAACGGCGACTTCGTGTTCTCGCTGACCGAGAGCTACTTCATCGAGGACGGCAAGCTCACGAGGCCCGTCAAGGACGTCAATCTGGTCGGCAATGGTCCAGAGGTGTTGACGCGGGTCAGCATGCTGGGCAACGACGTCGCCGTTTCCGACGGGATCTGGACGTGCGGCAAAGATGGCCAGAGCGTGCCCGTCGGAGTGGGCTGCCCGACCGTGAAGATCGACGAAATTACGGTGGGCGGCACCAAGCTCGGCTGAGTCACTCCAGCCCGGCAAGCCCACGGGAGGCCGGTCGGTCCCCCAACAATTTCATGACTTCCCGACCTAACCGGTAAGATGTTTTTAGGGAGAGACGATATGACGAAGCTTATCTTTGGGTTCGGCGCCTTCGCGGCGCTCGCCGTCGTGGGCCTTCAGGCGTGCGGCGACGACGCCCCGTCGCCACCGACCGGTTGCGTGCCGAACCAGCCGACCGTGTGCGACTGCAACGGCAAGCCTTCGACCGGCGTCACCAAGTGCGTCGTCGGTGATCCCAACGTCTACGTCGACTGCGACTGCGACCCGTCGGCGGCGAGCTCGTCTTCGGCGAGCAGCGGCGGCGGCCCGAACTGCCTGGATGGTGAGACCGCGTGCGGTCAGAAGTGCGTCGACCTGACGGTCGACGACGCGAACTGCGGCAAGTGCGGTACCGCCTGTCCGAAGGGCACCGCGTGCAAGGACGGCGTGTGCGATTGCCTGATGGCGGTCGAGGCCTACTGCGATGGGGCCTGCGTCGACATCTACACGAGCGCAGAGCACTGCGGTGGCTGTGGGCACGCCTGCCTCGACGGGACCTGCACGGGCGGCCTCTGCCCGAGCTTCGAGCTCGCGAAGAACCAGGAAGAGCCCTACGGACTCGCGGTCGACGAGACCTACGTCTACTGGACGACGTCCGGCGTCACCGACAGCGTGTTCCGCAAGAAGCTCGCAGACGCGTCTGCTCCCGAGCTGATCGCCAACAATCAGAAGCGTCCCCGTGAGCTCGCGCTCGCCACCGAGGCGAACTTCACGGGGATCGTCTGGGCAAACAACGGGCTCGCCGACCTCGGCGCTGCGATCGTCGGCGCGAAGGCCCCCGCCATGCCCACGACGCTCGCGACCTCGATGAAAGACGGCGTCTACGCGATGACCGTCGTCGGCAAGAACGTCTACTGGCTGAACCGCGACGAGGGTGAGCTCTGGTCGGCGGATTTCACGGCGCCGGTCGACACCACGAACAAGAAGCTCGCGTCTTTGCTCGGGCTGCCTTGGGACCTCGTCGCCAACGCGGCCTTCGTTTACCTCACGTCCTACGAAGCTGGCGAGGTGCGACGCATCCCCGCGGGCGGTGGCGCGCCGAAGGTCCTCGCGAAGGGGCTCGGTAACCCCACCGGGATCGCGGTCGACTCGAAGTTCGTGTACGTCGCGGCCGAGAACAAGGGCGAGATCGCGCGCGTCGCGATCGACGGAAGCGCGACCCCGACGGTGCTCGCCACGGGGCAGCTGAAGCCTGCGCACCTCGCGGTCGACGACAAGTACGTCTACTGGACGAACTACGGCTCGACCGACACCGACGGCTCGGTCGCGAAGGTCCCGGTTGGCGGCGGCGACGTCGTGGTGCTCGCGGCCGCGCAGAACAAACCGCTCCAGATCGTCGTCGACGCCAAGTACGTCTACTGGTCGACCGTCGGCGGCAAGACGATCACAAAGGCACCGAAGTGATTGGGGTGGTGGATTCGTCGGGGCCTCGCCCCGCGCGATGAAGCCGCTCGTCGTCTCGGTCGGGTGCCCGAGCGGCGTGGGTCCCGAGGTGTCCCTCGCGGCGCTCGCATCGCTCCCCGACACCACCGCCGTGCTCGTCGGCGATCCTTCGTCTCTGGAGCGGCTCGGCACTCGCTTCGGCCTCGAGGCGCGCATGCGTCGCGTCGATGAGCGTGTGCGCCTGCGACGCGGCGAGCTTGGGCTCTACGCGACGAGCCTGAGTCTCTCGCGCGCGGCGAAGCCCGGCGAGCCCGACGCCGAGGGAGGTGCAGCGCAGCTCGCGTGGATCGACGCCGCATGCGACCTCGTCGCGAGCGGGGTTGGCGCTGCGCTCGTCACGGGCCCGGTCTCGAAGGAGGCGATCGCGACGAGCGGCGCGCGTGGGGCGAGGCGGTTCCGCGGCCACACCGAGCACCTCGCCGAGCGGCTCGACGCCGGGCCGGTGGTGATGGCGTTCGCGATGCCGCGCGGCTCCGGGTGGTTCGCGACCTCACTCGTGACGACCCACCTCCCGGTGGCGCGCGCGGCGCGGGCCTTGTCGAGCGAAGGCGTGGCGGTCGCGACGACGCGGCTCTGCGAGCTGTTCGCGTCGCTCGGAGTGCGTCGGCCGAGGGTCGCGGTGACCGGCCTGAACCCGCACGCGGGCGAGGGCGGCCTCCTCGGACGAGAGGAGCGGGACGTCATCGCCCCAGGCGTCGAGCTCGCCAAGGAGCGCCTCGCGCGTCAGCGTGCTCGCGTCGAAGGTCCGCTCGGTGCGGAGAGCGCCTACCGCCTTGCGGCCGAGGGTGCGTTCGAAGGAGTCGTCGCGATGCTCCACGACCAAGCGACGATCGCCTGCAAATTGCTTGGATTTGGGGAGGCGGTGAACGTCACGCTCGGGCTCCCGATCGTGCGGACGAGCGTCGATCACGGCACCGCGTACGACCTCGCGGGGACGGGGCGCGCCTCGCACGAAGGCATGGTGTCGGCGCTGCGTCTCGCCGAGCGGCTCGCGCGTCGACGAGGTTAGCGGCCGTCGGGCAGGCGCAGAGGACCGCGCACGCCGTCGGGCCGAGCTCATCCAAGCTTCGCGAGCTCGCTGCGGATCGCCTCGACCTCGTCGGCCGAGCTCCAGTCTGCCGCGCCGTTCCACCACACCATGTGGACCCCGTCCGGTGCGGCCTTCACGCGCGTCGCCACGGCCTTGGCCGAGAGCCCTTCGGTGCGCTGCATCCCGTTGTCGTAGACGTAGACCGTCCCGAGGCGAAGCGGCGGTGGGCCGCCGGGGGCACTCGCTGAAAGGGGTGGTGGTTGCGGCATTGACGGTGGGGCAGCATCGGGTACGGGCTCTGGGGCCGGCGCAGACGTTTGGACGTCGCACCCGAGCGCCCGCGCACGAATGGTGACGTACTGCCGAGCGGACTCGTCGTCCTTTGCGAGGTTCGCTCCTACCGCGAGCATGCTGAGGAGGTCGAGCTCGTCGACGGTGAGCACCTTGTCGGCGACGGCCACCGTGAGCGCGCGCTCGAAGGCATCCGTCGGTGAGGGCACGACCCCCGCTGCCGTGGGGGAGCTTACCGGAGCGTGGGCGAGGCGCTTCTCGAGCTCGCGAGCGATATCTGGGATGTCGGCGCCGATTTCCCAATCGGTGGCGCCGGGTGCTCGGACGAACACCGTGTCGGCCTGGAGCTTCAGCGAGGCCGCTCGCAGCGCGACCTGCCTTGGAGGGTAGGGGCCTTCGACGCCTCCCGGCCCGCGCAGGTAGTACTTCGTGGAGGCGCCGCCTGCGAGCCGGGGCGCGGGGGCAGCCGGGGTGTGCTGGCTTGAGCCGTGGCTCGAGGTGGGGGCGATTGCGGCCGCCAGCATCGGGCCGCCAAGCCCAACGCCTCCGAGCGGCGCGAGGGCGGGGAGCCCGTGGACCGCGGCCCCCGTCGCGACGCCGCGCATCAGGTCGGCCTGGCCTTTGACGAGGTTGTACGCGGCGAAACCTGCCTGATTGCCGACGTCGGCCTGCTCACGTTGCACCGAAAGGTCCGCGAGCTTTCCGCCAAACTGCCGCAGCTGTGCCTCGGACGACGCGTCGAGCTGCAGGTCGAGCGCGAGGAAGCGCGTCACTTCGATGCCGTCGTTCGCGAACTCGGCCCGTGTCCGCTCGATCACGGCCTGGCCGAGCTCTTCGTTGTACTGGTTTGACGCGATCTGCAGGATGGGCTCGGCCGCTGCTTGGCGTCCGACCGCCTGCTGAAGCATCGAGCGCACGCGGCCCTCGAGGAACTGCCCGAGCGCCCCCATGACGTCCGAGCTCATCCCCACGAGGCGCGTCATGAGCTTCTCCGGCGAGGTCACACGTACGGTGAACTGCGCGGAGAAGCCGAGCGTCACCATCAGGCGCGACGCAAGGTCTTGAAAGGTGCCAAGCTTCACCGGTCCGAGCGCGTACGGGTGCTCCGTACGGCGGATGAAGAAGACCTCGGTGATGTAGTGGTTGTCGTTCGTCAGCGGCGAGACGATGAGGTCGCCGAGAAATGGCATGTGCGCCGAGTCGATGACGTGAGCGCCGGCCTCGAGCTGCCCGACGAGCGCCCCTTGCTTGAAGAACAAGGCGCACTCATCGGCGCGGACCGTGAGCTTCGCCCCGTTTGGGATGCTCTGGTCCGGCCAGCGAAAGACGATCTGCTGCGTCGCGCTTTCGGGCCTCGCGATGAAGAGATCTGCGATGGGCTTCTTCAAGAATCCGAACATCGTTCAAGCCTCCTGCGGGCCGCGGCCGAGGGGACGCCGGGGAGCAGGAGCTTCCTTCGTCGTCGGCTCCTTCGATGGAGCCTCCTTCGATGTCGCCCACTGCAAGAGCTTGAGCTCGTCCGGTCGGCAACGCTCCCGCCACGCGGCCTCTGTGCGCGTCTGGTTCACCGGCGAATAGTGGTCGTATTCAATGGCCGTCTTCAACAGCCACGTCACGTGATGCAGCGTCGGGACGATCGCCTGAAAATCGAGCGCGCGACCGCCGAGGCTGATGATGTAGCGCTCCGAAGGGACGAGCTCCTCGACGACCTCACGTCCGCGTAGCTTTCGAACTGTGGTGTCGACCGGGTGCTGCACCCAGTCGACGGGGTGGAGCCCAGAGCCCAAGACGCCGGCGTCGCCCGTCGAGAGGTCCTCGGCCGTCGCCCGCCACGTGCTGTCGCTCGCTGCTCCAGTCGTATCGAGCCGCGGCCTGAAGACCAGCGCCTGCGACCCCTGAGCGAGCAGCGCCGGAAGGAACATGACCGAGCAGCCGAGCTCGAGCCCGGTCTCATCGACGCCAGGGACGAACGCGGGCGCCTCGACGCTCGTACCCATGGGGAAGATCATCGATGACGGCCCCTCGAAGCGCACCTCGCCTTTCGAGTCGTAGCCGATCACCGTCGAGCTGCCGATGACCGCCCCCTCCTCGGCGATCACGTTGCCGAACACGACGCAGCGCGTGAGCCGGACCCGCCGCCCGCGCACGTTTCCGAAGACGACGGCGTCGACGAGCGAGACCTGGTCGCCGATCACGTCGCCGCGCACCACGACGCCCGTGTTCTCGATCGACGCCATCAGCGAGCCGCGATAGCCGCTCTTGCGCGCAGCGCAGCCGATGTTGCCGCTCGCCGTGTGAAGGCCTCCGAGGAAGCGCTGCGGCCCTTTGCCCTCGGACGGCTCGAGCGTGATGTCCCCACGACCGAGGACCGGCCCGAGCACGGCACCGGGGCCTCGGAAGCGCATGTCTCGGCCGTAGATCGAGCCCTCGATGTAGAAGGGGCCCGCGCTCGTCGTGCCGTCGGCTTCGTAGCGCTGGTTAATCGCCTCTTGCTTGCGCGGGAAGTGGCTCCCCGAGCTTCGACCGGTGACGACCAAGCGGTCGCCTTGCATTCGCTCCGTCATTGCGCCTTGACTTCCTGCTTGGTGACCACTTCGAGCCCGTGCATGTCCAGATAGTGTCCGTAGGCGCCGACGAGGCTCGCGTCGATCCGCCCTTCGTTGCCGAGGCGTTCGAGGGTCTTCTTCAGCGTTTCCCGCTGGTCCGCGGTGAGCGCGACGGACTTGATGCGTGCGGCGACGGGCTCGATCCGAGAGGCGATCGCCGCGCGGGTGCTGGCTTCACCGACGGGCTTCAGGTTGACCCGTCGCTGGCCGCTCGGTGCGGACTCGACATCCACGCGCACGCTGCCGAGCACCTCGACGCCGCCGCTCACGCCGATTCGGAGGGCAGCCGGCAAGGCGATCTCCTCGCCGCTCGCCTCGATAGGGGCCGTGAACTGCGACGCGAGCGTGTGTTCGAGGGACCGATGCGCCTCAAGCAGCGGCTCGATGAGGTCGTCGCCGAGTTTGTCGAATCGTGCCTCGAGCGCCGTTCGACGTTCGGTCAGCCGCAGGTCGTCGAGCGCGAGCGGAAGCTCTACCGTACGGCCCGAAGGCATCGCGAGCGGGGTCTCGGCCGCCTTTTGGAAATCGTCCTCGAGCACCCGGTAGATGTGCTCCCCGATCACGCGCAGCTTCGCGTCGTACTCGTTCATCGCCGTCCCGAGCAGCTGGTCGTATTGCGACCGGACCATGAACACGCTCTCGACGGTCTTCGCGAAGCGCTCCTCGATCTCGCAGGCGAACGTCTTCACGCGCTCGGTGGGCTCCTTCGCCTCGTACAGGAGGCGGATGACCTCGGTCTGGACGAGCGCTTGTGCCATCCGATCGATGCCGACGTCGAGGGTTTGGAAGCCGCGCGTGCTCGTGTCGTTGATGACGCCGAGGTTGTTGTTCGTCGTCGCGATCTGGGCGTTCGCGGTCATGAGCTTCGTGTTGGCTTCGACGAACTGCTCGAGCGTGATCTTCTTCGTCTGCTGCTGGACGTCGAGCAACTCCTTGTTGGTGCTGCGGAGCTGGTTCAGCTCGCCCTGCAGGCCACGGTGCATCTCCCTTACGGCCCCTTCGACGTTCGCCATGTCTCTCTCCAGTTGGTCGAGTCGTTGATCAAGAATCTTGATGTCGCGCTCGAGCGGACCGAGCTTTCGGTCGATCTCCGAGCGCACGTCGCTCAGCGTGATGCCGCCCCCGTTGCTCACGGTGCGGCTCCCTTCGCTCCGAGTGACGTCTTCTCGGCGTCGGTGGCGCTCTCGCGGAAGAGCTGATCGGGCGTCATGAGGACGTTGATCGGGTCGCGTGCCATGATGCGCCTGCTCATTGTGGCCTGCGGCTCCTGGTTGAGGAGCGTCTCCTTGGCCTCGGCGCGCTTCTTGTGTTCGTCGAGGTTGCCGCCCGTCTGCGTGCCGAGCCGCCCCATTGTCTCGCTCGCGCGCTCCTCGGTGATGACGCCGAGCGCGCGGAGGCTCATGACGGCAGACTCGAGCTTGTCCCGCGCGGAGACCGCCTCGGTGGTCGCCAGCATCAGGTTCTCGCGCACGGGCCGCATGTCGGCGCGGTACTGCTCGGCCACGTCTCGAAGCGCGCCGGTCTCCTTCTCGACGAGGCGCTGGATCTGCTCATTGGTGCGGAAGAGCTCGCTCTTTCGGAAGTCGTCCTTCTCGGCCCAGAGGGCGTTCCACATCGGCATCAGGAGCTCGTCCTTGATTTTGAGGAGTCGACCCATGCGCGCGAGCTCTTGATCGTCGACGTGCAGCTCGCACAGCGGGCAGTCCCACTCGCCGGTGTCGGGGTCGAGCTGGAGGCGCGCTTGCCGCGAGAGCTCGAGGACCGGCCGAGCATTTCCGGTGACGATCTTCCGCAGGATCGACTGGTACTGGAGGATGAGCTGGTTTTTCTGCGAGAGGAGGGCGCGCAGGCGCGTCTCGGTGATCTGGACCTCGCGAAGGTCGGGCTGCGCCATCGTGAGGCTCTGCGCATGGACGCTCGCCTTGAGGCTCGTGATCGCGGCGTCGAGCTCGTGAATGCCCTGGTAGACGTTCGACATGTCTCCGAGGAGACCTTCGTCCGCCACGATGCGTTGGCGCGCCTGCTCGTTCTCTTGCAGCGCGTGCAAGAGCTCGATCGGGTTCGCGAGATGTGCCGTCTCGATGTCGACGCCTAGCTGCTGGAACAGGTACTGGGGGACGCGATTGCAACGAGGGCAGTAGTAGGTGACGTGGGCGTAGTCCGCGTGTCCGAGCACCTCGGTGACGGCTCGGTGGGCCTCCTCGACGGCCTCGGCGCGCAGGCTGCCGTAGCGCACCAGCGTCGTCCGCAGGTCGTCCCGAATTCGGCGAAGGGTCTGCTCGATGTTCTTCCCGGTGCCCCGCATGTTGTCGGTGTAGCGCTGGACGAGCGCGAGGTTCGTACGGGTCGCCTCCTCGTTGCCTCGGATGACCGCGCCAGACGCGCTCTTCGCCTCGGCCTTCGCGCGCAGGGCTCGCATGATCGGGGTGTCGGCGTTGACCAGCGGCACCTCGGCCGAGAGCACCGGTACCGACTCGAGCAGCTCACCGAAGGTGTCGATCGCTTCGCCGAGGTCTCGCTCCTCGCCGTGGATGTGGTCCACGGCGCTGGGCCCATCCCCGGTGGGCCGCAACAGGATGGGCGTGCGTTTCGCTCGCTCGACAGTGTCTTGCACGCGCGCGAGAGTGTCGCCGTTCGCGGCGAGATCCGGCAGTGAGAGCGTGGTCGCGGCGGTCGCGCCCGTCCCGTCGACCATCACCGTGTAGCCGGCGAGCTCGATCGGCAGGAAGGGGAGGTACGCGCGGCCGAGGGCTTTGACGACCTTCTGCGGTCGAAGAGCGCGCCGACGCTCCTCGAGGCCGCGAATCGCGGCAGCGGTGGCCTCACAGCTCTGGTGGAGGCCCGCGAGGGGCGCCTCGAGTTGAGAGCGCTCCCACTGCAAGCCTGCGACGGCGCGGTCCTTTGCGGCCTTCTCGTCGCTGCGCTTGCCGCGCGTGTGAAGGGCCCAGATGACTCCAAAGACCGCAACAAATAAGAGGGGGATGATGCCCAGGAGCCCCCCGACGACCCCAACGACGAGGCAAATCACCGCGGCGGCCTTGTGGGCCTTCTCCGACTCGGTGAACGGTCCCGGTGAGCGGGCCGTCGCGTGCTCGAGCTCGACATCTTTTGCCTGGAGCGCGGCGCGCGCAGCCTCGTATTGCGCCTGCGAGGTGGCGAGCGCGTGCTGAGCTTGCGCCATTGCGCCGTCGAGCTCCTGGACCTGCGTCACGATCCCGCGCGCCTCTTCTTGCACCGTAGCGGCGAAGAGCAGCGCGAGCTCCTCCCAGTCGTCCTTGGCCCCTTCAACGGTTTGACCCGCGATCCTCATCACTTCCTCCCCGCGTCACGGCGACGCCTGAGGAAATTGTGGAGCCGAGGGGTTTGGCGGCTGTCAAGAGGTACCGTTGGCGACGCGCGCGTTCGAGCCTCCGACATGTGTCGTCAACCGCGGGCTTCGCGGCGGTCGCTCAACGAGCCTGATACGCGACCCCGGCCGCGTCGAGGCGCCGCCTCGCGGTCTCGATCGCGACCGCGCTCGCGTCGCCGCCGATGAAGCGGCGGCCGAGCCGCGCGGCGACGAGCAGCGTGGTGCCGCTGCCGCACATCGGGTCTGCCACCGTGTCGCCCTCGAGCGTGGTAGCCCGAACGATCCGCTCGAGGAGCCGCTCGGGCTTCTGCGTCGGATAGCCCGTTGCCTCGCGACGGAGCGGCGTGTTCGCGGTCATCGCGGGGATGTCGGTCCAGACGCTCCCGAGTCGTCGCCCTTCGTCGGCGTAGTAGCGGTAGGTCTTCCCCGCGACGACGCGCTCCCGGAAGGTTCGCCCGTCCGCGTCGACCTTGGTGAAGTGCATCTCGCGGCTCGTGGGTGCGTAGGGCTCACGGAGCAGCGGATGGTCCACCCGATGACGGGCGCGCTTGCGATCGTCTCGCGCGTAGACGAGCAGCGTCTGGTGCGTCACCGCGAAGCCGCGCGCGCCGCGGCTGCCGTTGCCTGGCGTCCAGATGACCTCGCCGACGAATGCGCGTCGCCCGAACACTCGATCGGCCGTGACCTTCGCTTCGTGAACGGCGCGCCAGTCCATGTGAAGGTAGAGAGACGCAGTCTCGCTCATGCGGTCGCGGCACCCAGCGAGGACCGGCTCGAGCATCGCGAGGAGCGCGTCGACGTCGCGGCCGTCGACGTACGCCGCCCGCCCGCTCGTCCGGTGCCGACGCCCGCGCGCCTCACCCGGCCGCTCGCGCATCGCCATGACGGCTCCGACGCCGTAGGGCGGATCGAGGTACACGAGGTCGAGCGCCTCGCCGGCCGGAAGGTCAGCGAGGGTGGCGAGCGCGTCGCCATGAACGAGCAGGTGCGGCCCGCGCATCGCTGGCCGCTCAGCCGCCGCTCATGGACGTGGGGGACGCGACGACGAACGCGGCGATGCGGGCCTCGACCGCTCGGACCCCAGACTCGGTCGCGAACGAAGGCGTCAGCGCGTAGCTGCCATCGGCGCGGAGGACGTAGCCCTGCTCGACGAACGACTCGAGGGCGTTCTCGAGGAGCGGTCGGAGCACCGCCTCGGCGCGCTCGATCTCGCCGCGGAGCGCCATGCGCTGCCCAGCCTTCAGGGTCCGCGCGACGAGCTCCTTCTTCGCGAGCTTTCCGCGCAGCAGCGTCTCAAGGCCGCGAGCGGCGACGAGGTACCCTTCGACGAAGTTTCGCAGCGTGGCAGCGTGGAAGCCGAGCCAGTCGTGGCGCTGCGCCTCGTCGAGCGCCGGCGCCGCCTTGAGGCCACCGCCCTCGAGCACCACCTCGCCATCGCGCACCATGGCCGCGATGGTCTCTTCAAAATTGCGATCGAACGTCGCGTCGGCTCGAAACATGAACTCGAGCTTGAAGAGCCGCGACAGCGCCTGCACGCGCTCCTTCACGGACGAGAGCGGCTGCGCGGCAAGGCTTCGCGTGCTGCCGAGGGCGGTCGCGACGAGGGCGCGATCGACCATGAAGTGCACGATCTGGTTCTTGGCGAAATCGAGCTGGATGCGTCGATCGTCGGGGACCGAGAAGAGGACGTCGGTCCCGGTGTAGAGGCGCTCCCGGCGGCGGCCCTCGCGGCGGAGCTCGCCCGGGACGTGCTGAGCGACGAGCCCGCTCCGAACGTAGAGCCGCATCGCCTCGACGAAGCCCTGCTCGCGAAGCGCGTCGCTCTCTGGCGTCGAGAGGGACGGGGCGAGGCGAGCGCCCTCGCGTCGGAGGCGCTCGGCGACGCGGCTCGAGCGGTCGATGAGCTCGCGATACGCCATCGCGCGCTTGCCGTGCCCGAGCAGGACGAGCGCGACGACCGCACCGGGCGTGACCAGGGTCACGTGGTTGATCTCGCTCATCACGCGGTGCGCGAGGCGCTTGACGAGCTCACGTCGCTTCGCCGGGTTCGGGGCCGAGGCGACGCCGAGCTCCTCGCGGAGCGCGCCGAGCTCGATGGCGCGCCCGACCTGGACGTTCACGCGGCCCCATCGATCGGCGAGCACTCGGCTCGCGGCGAGCAGCTGCGAGGCGTCTTCGCGGACCTTCGCGCCACCCGCAAGCTCGCGCGCAAAGGCGCTCTCTTCCATGAGTCGCTCGTAGCCGATCGAGATCGGGAAGAAGGTCACCTTGCGGCGCTCGAGCGGTAGCGCGGCCGACACCACCATGCTGAGCAGCCCGAGCATCGGCGGGAGGAGCTTGCCGGAGCGTGACCGGCCGCCCTCCATGAAGAACTCGATCATCCACCCTTCGCGCAAGAGACGGCGGATGTACGCGTCGACGACCGCGGCGTAGAGCCTGTCGCCTCGGAAGCTGCGGCGGATGAAGAACGCGCCTCCCCGGCGGAGGAGCGGTCCGAGCGGGAAGAACGAGAGGTTGTCACCGGCCGCGATGACCGGGAGCTGCAGCGAGCGGCGACGCAAGACACACGACAGGACGATGTAGTCGACGTGGCTCTTGTGGCTCGGCAAGAGCACGACCGAGCCCTCGCGCGCGGCCTCGCGGATTCGCTCGATGCCCGCCTCGTCGACGTCGATGCCAGAGTAGACGCGCTCGAGGAGCGTCACCGCGAGCGACTCGAGCGTCTTCGCGACCTCCGGATCGGGGACGGTCATCAACTCGTCGAGCATCGCCCGGGCGCTCGCCTCGAGCTCGGCGAGCTGGGCTGGCTCGGGGCCGGCGAGCTCGCGCAGGACCGCCTGCAGCTTCGGGCTGCGGACGACCTCCTCGCGGGCTCGATCGAGCGGCTTGCGCGCGGGCCCGACGATCGTTCGCCGCTCTCGATCGAGGCGGCGGAGCAGGGCGTAGCCGAGGCGCGTGGCGAGCACGGCGTCTTCTGCGGCGCCCTCGTCGGCGAGGAACGTCGGCAGGGGTAGCAGCGCGCTCGTGCGGAGCTCGGCACGGTCGAAATTGCCGATGAGCTGCCCGACTTGACGCAAATCCCCTGGAAAGTCAGCCGGTCCAAACACCGAGTCGAGGAGCGAGAAGCCGCGGCGCTCGGAGCGGCGCGACCAAACGAAGAGCACCGGCACCATCGTGACGGGGCGCGTCGGCTCGGAGCGCTGCCAGGCGAGCAGCCGCTCGAGGAGGGCCGCGTCCCGCTTCTTCGAGTCCGCGCCGTGCGGCGCCCGCTGCACGAACAGGACGGCCGAGTCGCCCCGGCGGAGCGCGCGAGCGAGGTCGTCGGGCGCGGTTCCGGCGGAGGCGAATGCAAACCCGCCGAGGCGGGCCGCCGGGGGCTCCTCGCTCGCAAAGCCGAGTTCCGGGAGCCCGTGACGCCGAACGACCGCGTCGAGGGCGAGGACGTCGAGGGTCGAGGCATGGCGGAGCGCGTACACCACGACGCCCCGGGCCGCCGCGGCCTCGACCTCACGCACCCAGGCCGGATCGACCTCGAGGTGATCGAACAGTCGCGCCGTCGCGCGTCGCAGGAGCTTCGTCACGAACATCGCGCCCCGGGGGACGTGCCATCGACGCGGTCGAGTGGCAAGGCTCGCGCGGGGCCGCGTGCGCTACGCCGACGAGACCCGCGGCGTCAGCGCTTGCAGGTGACGACGCCGAGATCGAGCGCGGTACCGGCCGAGGTCGCGACGAGGATGCGCTCCCCGTTCGCGACGAGCGGGTCGCCGACGCCGATCGCGGGCTCGAGCCTGAGATCGCCCGCGACCGTTCCATCCGCGTCGAGCGGCGCCAGCATCGCCTTGCCTGCGGCGTTCGGGATCGCGAGCCAGCCAGAGAGCAGGGAAGGCACGCCCGCCCCGACGTCGTGTTCGGCGACGACCTGCGCCTGCGTGCCGCCGGATGCGCTCACCGTCATCACGCTCACGCGCCCGCCCTGCGAGCCCGAGGGGGTGTCGTCGTCGCGCCACGTGACGAGCGCGCTCCCGTCGGAGGTCGTGGCGATGTCGAACGACAGCACGTGCCCCCTCTCTGGGGTGACGGGCCACGGGGTCGCCGAAGGGCGTCCGCTCGCGTCGAGGGTCAGGATTTCGAGCCAGCTCGGATCGATCTTCTCGGCGGCGTATCGGTCGCCCTTCGGGTTGCGATCGAGCACCTCGTCGTCGTCGCGCTTCGGCACGTCGAGCGCCTTGCGGGCGATGTACGCGACCCAAAAGCCTCCGTCGCGAGCGACGATACGGGGCGTCTCGGCATCGTAGCCCTTGCGCGACAGCACCACAGGTGGACCGGCAGTCTTCTTCGCCTCGACGTCGAGTGTCGAGCCGAGGACGCGGGCGAGCTTCCCGTCCTTCGTGACGTCGTCCCACACGACCACGAGCGCCTCCTTGCCGCGGGTGAAGTCGAAGGCGAGCGACTCGTCGCGTCCTTGATCGAGCTCAACCTCGAGGCGTGGGGGTTCGTCACCGCGGCTCACTCCCAGCCGCAATGTGGCGCCGGAGGCGTTCGGCTCGAGGATGCCCGCGAGCCAGCCGCCACCGTGAGCCGCTACGAGCGGGGCATCGAAGTCGCCGCGCGAGCGCCCGAGCTCGATCGTCTTGCCCGTCGTCGCGTCGGCTGAGATGCGCGCGACCGCGGCCGAGGCTCCTCTCGCCCCGTCGCTTCGCACGCCGACGAGGAAGCCGTCCCCGAGCGGGACCGCGCGGCTCACCTCGACCCCGAACGCGGCCGCGCGCTCGGCTGGATCGTCGTCGACCTCGTCGACCTCATCCTCTCGGGCCTCGAAGGTCCCGAGTCGGTAGCCCGGCTGCGTTCCGAAGCGCGCGCAGCGAGGTGGCGGAGGCGGAGGCGTCTCCGAGGAAGCCGTCGGCTCAGTCGAGGGGGTGGTCTCGTCCGTCAGCCCCTTGCGATCGACGGGCGCGCGCACGACCCAATACGCGGCGCCGCCGACCAGCGCGACGACCGCGAGCCCGGTGAACGCCGCGCCGAGTCGACCCTCGCTCGTCCGTGGCGAAGGCGCCTCGGGGTCGGGGGGGCGCGGTGGTGTCTCGGCCGGTGGCATCGTGACCCGCTCCGCTTATCACGGGGCGCGCCGCGGAGCACTCAAGCCTCGTGCGGAAACCAGCAGGCCACGCGGTGCCGACTGCGTGGCGCCGTCTCGGCGAGCGGCGGCTCCTCGACGTCGCAGCGCCCGGCCTCGGCGCGTGAGCAACGCGAGAAGAACGCACAGCCACGCGGGGGTGCGCTCGGATCGGGAGCCTCCCGTGAGGTGACGATCGGAAGCGAGCGGCGCGTCCCGTCTCGGGCGGGCAGGGCGTCGAAGAGCGCGCGGGTGTACGGATGGTGTCGTCGCGTGACGACGTCGTGCGCGCGGCCGAGCTCGACGAGCTTGCCGAAGTACATGACGCCGATGCGGTCGCTCACGTGCTGGATCACGCGCAGATCGTGCGAGATGAAGAGCTGCGTCAGGCCGAGCTCTCGCTGGAGCTCGCCGAGGAGGTTCAATACCTGGGCCTGCACCGATACATCGAGCGCGCTCGTCGGCTCGTCGAGCACGAGGAACTCAGGGCCGACGGCGAGCGCTCGAGCGAGCGCCACGCGCTGCCGCTGGCCGCCCGAGAGCTCGTGCGGATAGCGCTCGAGGAGCCGCTCGTCTAGCCCGACGCGATGGCAGTAGCCGACGACCTGCTCGAGCCGATCCTTTCGGCTGGCCGCGAGGCCGAACGCGTCGATCCCCTCGGCCACGAGCTCCGAGAGCGTCATGTGCGGCGCGAGCGCGGTCGCGGGGTTCTGCAGGACGATCTGCATTCGACGGCGCTGCGCCCGCAGCTCTCGCGGTGACAGCGCCATCAGGTCGAGTCCGTCGAAGACGACGCGCCCGAGCGTGGGCTCCGTCAGTCTGAGGACCGCGCGCGCGAGGGTGCTCTTACCCGAGCCCGACTCGCCGATGATCCCGAGGGTCTCCTTGGGCTTTAGGTAAAAGCTCACGCCGCTCAGCGCGTGGAGGAGCTCTGGAGCACGGAACAAGCTCCGCCGCGTGGCGTACACCTTCGATAGCTTCTGCACGTAGACGAGCGCTCGCGCGGGATCCTTCGACCGGGCGCGCCCCTCGGTGGGAGCGTCGGTGGCCTCGACGGTCGGTGGCTCGAGCGGCTCGTCGTCGGCAGCGTCCATGCCTCGCGGATCCGCGCCGCTCATCGGGTCTCCTCCGTGCCATCGGCGAGCAGGCAGCGAACGTCGCGGTGTCGCAAGCGGACGAGCTCGGGGTGCGCGCGCTCGCAGCGATCCTCGACGTCCCCGCAGCGGCTGGCGAAGCGGCAGCCCTCGTGCGCGCTGCGCTCTCCTGGGGGAATCACGGCGAGCGGCAGCCGAGGGGCACGGCGGGGACGGGGCGCGTCGGGAGGCAAGCATCCAAGGAGAGCTCGCGTGTAGGGGTGCCGCGGGGTGCCAAGGACGTCGACCGTCGCACCGCGCTCGACGATCTCGCCGGCGTACATGACCGCGACGCTCGTGGAGAGCTCGGCGATCGTCCCGACGTCGTGCGAGATGAGCAGGATCGCGAGCGCGCGCTCCGCGGCGAGCTCCGCGAGCAGGCCTCGTACCTCGGCGGCGGCGATCACGTCGAGCGCCGTCGTCGGTTCGTCGGCGATGAGGAGCTGCGGCTCACCGGCGAGCGCGGTCGCGATCATCACGCGCTGACGCATTCCGCCCGAGAGTTCGTGCGGGTAAGCGTCGAAGCGCGCGCTCGGGAACCCGACGCGCTCGAGGAGCCTCTCCGCGCGGGTGCGCGCGTCGCGCCCGCGGACGTCGAAGGCCAGCTTCACGGCTTCGGTCACGTGCCACCCCGCCGAGTACATCGGGTTCATTGCGGCCGCAGGATCCTGGAACACGAAGCCTACCTTGCGCCCGCGCACGGCCGTCATCGCGCGCTCGTCGAGCTGCTCGAGGGCAACACCGTCGAGCACGATCCGCCCGCGGACCGAGGCACCGTCGGGCAAGAGGCGCGGAAGCGCGCGCGCCGTCATCGTCTTGCCCGCGCCCGACTCACCGAGAAGCGCCAAGGTCTCGCCCGCGCGGACCTCGAAGGACACGTCCTCGACGACGCGCGTCCTCCCCCCGCCGGAGGGCGTCGGGAGCTCGATCGTGAGCCCGCTCACGCTCAGTCGGGGGGCGTCGTCGACGAGTTGCGTCAGGCTCACTCGGCCTCCTCCTCGCGCGGCTCTCGGTCCTCGTCGCGCCCGGGGCTCGCGCTCCTCGTCTGGGCGCCTGCGCGAGCGGCGGCCCGCTCGTCGTCGCTCGGGGCGAGGTACACGTCGAGTCGCGGCGACCCCGCGTCGAGGCGCCCGAGCGCATAGCTCGCGCGCACGCCCGCCCTCGGCAGCGCGCCGACCTCGAGGCTCGCGGCGCCGCGGTGCTCCCGCTCCCAGGCTCTCACGAGCTCCGTCACGTCGAGCACGAGCGGCGCCCCAGGCGTCGCGACGAAGGCGCCGAGGCGCATCGGAAGGCTCGCTCGCGCCTCGCGCGGCCCCTCGACCGACGCGTCCTCGCGCGGTCGGGATGCAGACTCGAGGGCGACCTCGACGTCGATGAGCCCAAAGGTGGCGTCCGAGGTCCTCTGCGGCTCGAACACCACCAGCGCTCGCTCGATCGGCCGCCCCTCGAGCGATGCGCTCGAGGGCTCCGCCGCCCTCGCCTTTGCGGTCGCAGGCCAGCGCGCGAAGGGTAGGGAGCCAAACTCGAGGACCAGCCGGGTCTCGCCGCGCTCTGCGTCGACGACGAGCTCCTCCAGCGTCGCGCCGCCGTCTCGGAGCGGAGGCGCGCCGCGCAGGCGCCAGCCCGTCGGCCGGAGCTGGAGTCGAGTCGCGAGCGTCGACGCCGGAAGGCTCCCCGCGTCGCGACAGCGACCGAGCGAGCAGGACTCGCCCTCCCGGCACGGGCTTGACGCATCGCAAGTCGCAGGGCCCGGCAGCGAGGCGTGACACCCGGCGCCGAAGAGCATGACCCCGAGCGCCGCAGCGTGGGCGAGGAGCCTCTCGGTTCGCGACACGGCCGGCACGATACCTCGACCCCGCCGGTATCGCCATCCGCCGCGGCGCGGAACGATCTCGGTGGACGAAGCGAGTCGGTGGTAGGCTCGCGGCGCTGGAGGACTGACCGACATGGACCATCGCCACTTGCTCGCACAGGCCGCTGAGCTGGACGGCTCGTCGCGCTTCATCCGCCACCTCGTCGAGTCGGCGGCCTTCGTCGGCATCGGCCTCGTGGCCTTCCTCATCGCGTTCTTCTTGATGACCAAGATCTCGCCGTTCTCGATCCGCAAGGAGATCGAGGAGGATCAGAACATCGCCCTCGGCATCATCGTCGGGTCGGTCATCATCGGCCTCGCGATCATCATCGCCGCCGCGATTCAGGGGTGACGTCGGGGCTCGAGGCGCCGGTACGGCCGGCGAGCCGGGGAGAGTCGACGCGGCGCGATGTCGTCGTGTTCGGCGGCTCTGCCGCCCTCGCCCTGGGCCTTGGGGTCGCGCTCCGCCCGCTGGCCGAGGGGCGCCTCTCCGATGGGCTCTGGCTCGTCTTCGTCCTCGGGCTCGACGTTGCGCACGTCTGGACGACGCTCTTCCGCACCTACCTCGATCGCGAGGAGGTGGCCCGACGTCGCGCGCTCTACCTCGGGTTGCCACTCGCCTGCTACGTCGGCGGCGTCGCGCTGCACCTCGTGTCGCACGCCTGGTTCTGGCGCGTGCTCGCCTACGTCGCGGTCTTTCACTTCGTCCGGCAACAGATCGGGTGGGTCGCGGTCGGTCGCGCGCGCGCCGGAGGTTCAGGCCGCCTCGACCGCTGGCTCGACGACGCGGCGATCTACCTCGCGACCGGCGTCCCGCTCCTTGCTTGGCACGCGCGCATGCCGAGGGCCTTTCATTGGTTCGTCGCGGGCGATTTCGTCGACTCGGCGCGGAGCCGCGCCTTGGCGGCGAGCGCGCTGCCCTTCGCCGAAGCGCTCTACGGGTTGGTCGCGGTCGCGTACGTCTCGCGGGCGGTGACCCTTGCGCGGCGCGGGCGCACCCTGTGGTCGAAGCACGTCGTGGTGGTGTCGACCGCGCTCGTCTGGTGGATCGGCATCGTCACCTTCGATGACGACGTCACGTTCACGGTCTCCAACGTCACCTTGCACGGTCTGCCATACATCGCGCTCGTCTGGGGCTACGCCGAGGCGCGCGGCGCCGAGCGCCCCGAGGGCCTCGTCGGTCGCATCGCGCGAGGTGGCTTCGTGGCCTTCTTCGCTGTCGCGCTCGCCCTCGCCTTCGTCGAGGAGCTCGGCTGGGATCGCCTCGTCTGGCACGATCGCGAGTGGCTCTTTGGCGAGGGGCGCTCGCTCGACGCGCGGGCACGAGCGTTCGTGGTGCCATTGCTCGCGCTGCCGCAGGCGGTGCACTACGCGCTCGACGGCTTCTTGTGGCGCAGGCGCGACGGCGGCCCCGCGCAGGCGCGCGCGCTCGGCTTCGCTCCTCCGTAACGCGCGCTTGCCTTCGTCTTCGAACTCGCCTAGCGACCGCCGAACGTGGTCCACGCGGCGGAGCGTCGTCCGGATGCTCTGCCCGCTGCCGCGGAAGGAGAGCTCATGGTGCGCGATTGGAAGCTCCGAGCCGCGCGGCTCGGCATCGGGATGGTCGTGGCGGCGGTGGCCTTCGCGGCCGGCTGTGCCGCGGAAGGTGGCAAGGACGGCGAGTCGTGCGGCGCTGGCACGACGGCATGCGGGACGACCTGTACGGTGCTCGCGTTCGACCCTTCGAACTGCGGCGCCTGCGGCAACGTCTGCGACAGCGGCGTCTGCATTCAAGGGCAGTGCGCGGCAGCCTGCCCTGGGGGAACGACCTCGTGCGACGGCGCGTGCGTCGACACGTCGAGCAGCCCCGCTCACTGCGGCGCTTGCGGAGCCGCCTGTGGCGCCGGCGAGGTCTGCGCGAACGGCACCTGCGCGCTGAGCTGCGAGGCCGGCGGTGGGAAGGTCTGCAGCGGCGTCTGCGTTGACGCGGGCAATGACCCGAAGAACTGCGGCGAGTGCGGCAAGGCCTGCACGGCCGAGGAGCTCTGCTCCTCCGGCGTCTGCGTCACGAACTGCGGCCTCGGCCTCGAGAAGTGCGGCGACGCTTGCTTCGATCTGAAGAAGGATGAGGCGAACTGCGGCGGGTGCGGCACCGCGTGCGGCCTCGGCCAGGACTGCGTCGACGGCAAGTGCATCATCTGCGACCCGACGACCACCGACTGCGACGGCGACGGATGGCTCCAGGCCGATGGGGACTGCTGCGACAAGACGGGCTTCTGCGGCCTCGAGCCCGAGCTCGTGAACCCGGGCGCGATCGAGGTTGTCGGGAACGGCATCGACGACAACTGCAACAACCTGATCGACCTGTTCGACAAGACGGACGCGCTCCCGTGTGACGAGGGGCTCGCCTCGAACTCATCGGCTCCGGTCGATTACGCCAAGGCGCTCGGGATCTGCCGCGCGACGACGCTGATGCCGAGCAAGCTCCAGGACAAGACTTGGGGCCTGCTCGAGGCCAAGCTCCTCCACGCCGACGGTACGCCGATGGTCGACACCGACGCGCACTCGATCCGCGCGAGCTTTGGCAGTATCAACCCCGCGACCCTCGAGGGCAGCCGTACGGTCGTGTTGTCGAGCGGCATCGCCGCGGACGCGACGCAGACCATGCCCGGCCCCAACGGTGGCACGCCGACCGGCTCCAACGTCTCGAACAAGCACGACTCCTTCGGCAGCTCGGCCGACATTTCAGGCTGCAGCGACCCGCTCTGCATCAAGGACTGGTTCACGACGGCGAACCCACCGCTCAAGAAGGCGAACGAACTGCCGGTCGCGCCGAACTGCGGCTCCGGCAATAGCGGGATGCCCTCCGAGGCGAACGACTCGGTGATGCTCTACCTGAAGCTCCGCGCACCGACGAACGCGAAGGCCTTCAGCTTCAACAGCTACTTCATGTCGGCCGAGTATCCCGAGTTCGTCTGCTCGAACTTCAACGACCAGTTCGTCGCGCTCGTGAACACGCCGGGCGGCACGCCGCAGCCGATCCCGAACCCGCCCGACAAGAACTTGATGACCTACAGCGACGGGAAGTCGAAGTTTCCGATCGGCATCAACGTCGCGGCCGGGACGCCGCTCTTCAGCGTCTGCCAGACAGAGGCCGAGAACCCCACGTGCTGGGAGCAGGACGTGTCGAAGGCTTCATGCTCGCTCGGCGCCGGTCAGCTCGTCGGCACGGGATTCGAAGCGACGTCGAGCGGCTGCGTCATCGGCGGAGGTTCGTTCTGGCTCACGACGGCCGGGAATGTCATCCCGGGCGACATCGTCGAGCTGCGGATCGTGATCTGGGACGTGGGTGATTCAAATTTCGATTCGCTCGCGATCCTCGATGGCTTCAAGTGGCTGACGAACGCGACGGTGCCCGGCACGGGTTGATCCGAACGAACCGAGCGCGGCGCCCGAGGCCGTCCCGAGCCCGCCCGATCGCCCCCGCGATCCGGCGGGCTCGCGTGTCTCGAGGGACCGCGACGTGCGCGACTCCGCTTGACGCAGCGCGCCTCCGCGGCGGACGCTCCTCGCGGTATGTGGCCGCTCCTCACGGTCCTCGCGTTTTCGCTCGTGACCTTCGGGTGTCGGCCGAGCACCGACCTCGTCGTGGCGCCGCAGCGGGCCGAGGTGCAGGTGGCCGAGCTCCCCGCGGTTCCACCGCCGCGCAGCGACGGGCGCTTGCCAGACGAGGTCCGCCCCCGCCGCTATCGCTGGACCCTCGAGGTCGACCCTGCCGGGCGTCGCTTCCGCGGTGAGGTCCGCATCGCGCTCGAGGTGGTCCGCCCGACCCGGGCGGTGGTGCTTCACGCGTCCGGGCTGACGTTCAACGAGATCGAGCTCGGGTTCGGGGACCGGCTGGTCACCGGCCGGGCCACGATGCGTCGCGCCGCTGGTGTCGAGGGAGCCGAGGCCTCCGCCGAGGAGCTCGTCATCGAGTCGCCCGAGGTCATCACCGCGGGCCAGGCCGAGCTCCGCATCGCGTACGAGGGCGCGCTCGACGACACGACGCGGGGCCTCTACCGGTCGGAGCGCGACGGGAAGCGCTACCTCTTCACGCAGCTCGAGCCCGCCGATGCGCGCCGCGTCTTGCCGTGTTTCGACGAGCCGAGCTTCAAGGTGCCCTTCGAGATCTCGGTGCTCGCCCCGCGCGGCCAGCGGGTGTTCGCGAACGCGAAGGCGGTGCGTGAGCGTGACGCCGGCGAAGATCCCGAGTCGGGAGTCCCCCGCGTCCGCACGGACTTCGAGGAGACGCGACCGCTGCCCACCTACCTGCTCGCGTTTGCGGTCGGGCCCTTCGACGTCTTCGACGGACCGACCGAGCCCGTCCCCGTCCGGATGATCGCGCCCGCAGGACTCGCGGCGCGCGGGGCCTACGTCGTGGCCATGGCGAGCGAGCTGGTCCAGCTGTTCGAGCGGCGCTTCGGTAGCCCTTACCCCTACTCGAAGCTCGACCTCGTGGCGGTACCCGACTTCGAAGCGGGCGCGATGGAGAACGCGGGGCTCATCCTGTTCCGCGAGGAGCTCCTGCTCGTCGATCCCACGTCGAGCGCACTCGAGCGGCGGCACGCGCTCCAGGTGATGGCGCACGAGCTCGCGCACCAGTGGTTCGGCAACCTCGTCACGCTGCGCTGGTGGGACGATCTCTGGCTGAACGAGGGCTTTGCGTCCTACTACGAGTCGCTCGTCGCCGACGAGTGGCGCCCCGAGACGCGCGCCGAGCTCGAGGAGTTCGCGCAGCTCGGGAGGGTGATGGCGCTCGATGGTCTCGATGCGGCGCGCCGTGTGCGGGAGCCCGTGCGGACGGTCCAGGATGCCGAGGAGGCGTTCGATCCGATCACGTATGCGAAGGGGAGCGCGCTGCTCGGGATGATCGCGGACCACCTCGGCGAGGGTGCCTTTCAGCGCGGCGTGCAGGCTTACCTCGCTCGGCACGCGCACGGCGGCGCGTCGTCGGAGGATCTCTTTCGCGCGCTCGGCGACGAGGGAAAGCTCGATGTCGGCACCACCTTTCGCTCGTTCGTCGAACAGCCGGGCGTCCCGCTCGTCCGCGTGACCGCGAGCTGCGTCGATGGCGTCGGGAGCCTCCGCCTCGAACAGCAGCGCTACCGGCGCTTGCCGAGGTCGGACGACGGCAGCCCGTGGTCGATCCCGGTGTGCGTTCGTTACGCGCCCCGCAACGGCCTGTTCGCGGGTGCGCTCGAGGTCGTCGAGACTTCGCGAGCGTGCACGACGCTCGAGGGTCCGGTCACGACGCTGAAGCTCGAGTCGTGCGCGGCGTGGGTGCTCCCCAGCGACGACCACCGGGGCTACTACCGCTACGCCCTGCCTGCCGATGCCATGAGGACGCTCGCGCGTGCGATGCGTGGCAGCGACGTTCGCGCTCGGGTCGGGTTCCTCTCGAACGCCTGGGCGCTCGTCGAGGCGGGCGAGTTCGGGCTCGTCGATCTCCTCGCCATCCTCGAGGAGTTTCGGGGTGACCGCGCGCGCGAGGTCGTCGAGCTCGTAGTCGAG
>Ga0194129_10000859_pt1 | contig 54970 bp, 43 predicted proteins | sample TA2KigCa35mmetaG_FD_150862 | JGI IMG/M metagenome (GOLD analysis project Ga0194129, IMG submission 150862) | Freshwater microbial communities from Lake Tanganyika, Tanzania - TA2015038 Kigoma Deep Cast 35m | ecosystem: Environmental > Aquatic > Freshwater > Lake | place: Tanzania: Lake... | reverse complement strand
TTCCGGGCATCTGGCCTCCGAACATTTTTATCGTAAGGAGGAGTACATCCCGAGCCAACTTCCCGATCGTGTTCTGAAAAGTATGTCCGATCGGATAACCACTCGATAGGGAAAAATAGGAGGAAAACACCTAATCTCGATAAAGAATGGTCTTGTTACCGGAAAACGTAAAGGTCTTTAATGTGCAACAACGTTCCGAGGAGTGGAAGTTCCTCAGAGGAAACTATCGAACACCCATTACAGGAACCATACCTCATGATTGGGTTCCGTACATGACACCCTTCCGATTTACCGCCTCGGAAATTTTCTGTTTGACCGGGGAAAATCGGTACAAGTCTCGTGATCAGTATTTCAAGGAGGTGCTCGGAATTATTCCTCGGACGTTTACCGGGAACGTTCACACCGAACGAGGTCAACGTCTTGAACCAAAAATCCGGGAGATGTACGAATCGAAAACAAATTCCAAGGTGGTGGAGGTAGGGTTTGTCGTTCCCAAATGGTGCCCGTACATCGGAGTCTCCCCGGACGGGCTTACAGAGGAGGGATGTATTGAAATCAAGTCCCCGGTTCGCATTTGGAGGGAACTGATTAACGAAGGGGTTGTCAAAGGTGAACATTACGCCCAGATGCAGATGGCGATGATCATATGTGAACGCCCCTGGTGCGATTACGTCGTGTACTCTGAACTTGAGGATCGCTACCTTGAGAAACGTGTCGAACGGGATCAACCTTACTGGGATGATGTTCTCTACCCGGCCATTAAAACCGCCATTGTCGAGGGAAACTCCCATGTAACGAACTCGATTATCGCCGAACTCAATGAGGTTTCCCTTGACGGGTAAAAAGTAACTATCTTAAAAAATAAAATTTCCTTCCCGCTGGAAATTTAAAAACGTCTTCTTTGTAGTAAATGGGAATCTGGTCCGAGTACATTCATTCATCAACTCCGAACGTCGAGTTTGACTTCAGTCAACTTTCGAAGGGCGCCCTGGACTTCATCAATCGTAAACAGGACCTTGACAACACCTTTACGAACGACAGTCCTCCGATGACCGTTGACGAGCTCGGTAAGAGTTTCTGTGACACGGCAAAAATCTGGGGGTACTTGGATCATAAGACAACCTGGGAGATGCATGACATGGTGATTGGGTTTGCAGAGACCGCCGAGATGACATTCAAACGCGACTCCGACGACGTTCGTTACTTCACAATACGATTCGACAAGTCTTTAGAGAAGATGGAAATTCTCGTTGTGGATTCCTTGGAGGACAATCAACTTGATGGGAAGAAATTCCTGGAAAAATTGAATAACGGGGAGATTACCTGGACTCATTTCGGGGACAGTCGTCAAAAAAAGGAAAGCAACGAGGCGCTCAAGGAGCTTGTTCGAAAATGTCCAGGAATACCGAGGGACGTAATCTGTCTGGCGATGGCGATGCAGGGCCATTCAATTTAAAAAAGTAACGATTAAACGAATATCAAAAGTAGAAACTATTCGTTTAATAACTGGAATCAAAACATGGAAACCACGAGTTCTTTCGATTTTGTTAGGACCGTTCTTGTCGACGAGGACCTGGAGTCTCATGATGTTTACGAAATCTTCAAAGGGATGGTTGCCGAGACGGACGCCTTCACTCATGAACTTGTCGAACTCACGGACGAGGAGCTGAAATCTCGTGTGGCGGAACTTCACGGGATGTGTTACGAATTGCAACAGCCTCAACTCGTCCCCTGCGTTAACTGGTTGTTCAAGAACACACTCTCGTTCCGAGATATCGATAATTACTACACGGATTTGATTTTCTCCAACAACCTCATGACCGAGGAAACCCTGACCTTCGTTGTCAAGTCCGACCCGGAACTTTCGATTTCGGAAACCCTGATCAACCTTCTCCGTTCCAACGTCTACGGTTCGAGACAGTACGCCTTCGAACGGATTTATCCGTTTGTCGACCTGGACACCAATATCTCCCGAGGAACGATCTCGACCTGTATGGAGTTGGCAAGGGAGTTGGGAGACGAGGAGGGAATGGGATTTATGAAGCGTGTTTATCTTGCGAGGTATTCGCAGGATGTTGAGAAGTCGGCTCTCGTCGCCAGGGTTTCGAAGGAGTTTTATCAACGGGTGCTCGGAGAGGAGTGTCGTCAGGTGGCGATTTATAACGACATGCTCAACAACCTGCTTGAGATGGACCACGTTCCGATCCGCGAGCTGACGAGGGCGAGACAACTGGAGATCAAGTCACTTCTCGAAAGGGTTTCCGGGATGAAGGAAAATAACGAGGGGGCCTTTGATGAACTTTGTCAGGAGGGGCTTCTCGGTTTGAAGCAGGTGAGGTTTGTTGAGTTGTTGAACTGGATTGAGACGAATTCCGTTTTCAGAAAACTTTACGGCCCGTACAACCCGGATCGTGTCATTCGTCAGAGTGTTTTCGGAAGGACGAACTCTCAATTACCGGAATTGCCAACCAACCCGAGAAGATTCTTTATGCACTACTTTGACAGGGACATCGGCGAGGAGGACTGGTTTACCGGCGTTTGCGATCATTGCGTTCGTCAGATACCGGTTCGACAACACGCCTTCCGTAGTCCGATCCCCGAGGGTGGTGGTTGGGAGGGTTGCTACTGTTCGGCCAAGTGTTCCCTCAAGAACTTATTCTCCGGGACGAACTACAACATCCCCCTGGAGGATTTGGACGAGAGGATGGACTTTATCGAAAAACAGTTGAAGGCCTTCCTTGCTGGGGAGGGTTTCGGATTTATCGAAGGTCTCGGATTTATGGTTCGGGAGTTCCCGATTATCCTGGCATCCTTTGAAGACGGGGAGATTCAGGATCGCGGTCGAGAGGGAATGAGGTTGCCAAAGATCGTTGTCGTTCCGGCCCGTGAGGAGAAAATCAAGGACAGTTATTCGCAGGATGGTCAGTATCAGGAAATTATCGAAACCGGTCAGGAGCTTCTTCAGCAACTTGGTCTTAATCCGGACGACTTCGGACTGTTGAAGGATGAGGGAGAAACCATCAAGTACACCAAGGAGGTTCTGCTGAAGAGAGAGCATCTGGAGCTCTACGCCCTGACCGTTCTCATGAATCGTGTCTTCCAGGCGGAACACATTATCGTACCAGGATTTTGAGTTAAAATCCGACCAACCCCCTTGAAGTAAAAAATATTTTTTATCTCTAATTTAAGGATAAAAAATAAAATTAGTTCAATTTACTCCTCCTGGTTAAACATCTTATCGAGAACCTTCAGGCTCTTACGATTGAGGTTCCTCATGATCTTGGTCTGGGCGGTGTCGCTCGAGAAGTCCGTCTGAACGATAACCCGCTCAACCCGTTCAATAATTTGTGGTTGGGGTTTGTTGGCCTCCATCTCCTGCATCTTCTGACGGAAGCTCTGAATCTCCTGCTCCAGCGTCTCCTTCTTCTGATTGATCTCCATGATCAACTTGTCGACGACGACGGAATGAACGGGGACGGAATTAGTAGGAGACGAGACAGAAGACGTTGAGCTCTTGTCGTTCTTCAACTCATCGATCTTGGAACAGAGAACCTTGAACTCCTCCTTCATCGATTCGAATTCCGGAAGGTCAACCTTCTTGGCCTGCAAATCCTCCAGGGTCTCCCCGATCTTGGAAATCCGATCAATGTCCGCCGCCGAGAGTGCCTGAACGGCCTTGATGGCCAGGTTGGCGTTTACCTGAGTTAGCTTCTCCTTGAACTCCGACTTGAATTCCTCCTCGTCGAAAATCTCCGCCTTGTCGACCTCGTTGATCAGGAAGTTCTCCAGTTCCCGAGAGGCGATGTCGGAAAAAACGAGGACGGCCTCCGGCATGTCGGGAAGATGTCTCCGACCATCACGAATGGAACGGAGAACCTGAATAATGACGATCTCCAATAATTCCCTATGGGCGAAATCCTCAAAGGTCTTCTTCTTATCGATCAACTTCGAAAACGTACCCAGGATGTCCATGCACCCGAGCCGGTAGGCAACCCAGACGTAAAGAACTCCCTTCACGAACCGAATACGGTCGATTTCGTTGGGGTAGGCAATGTCCAAACCATCCACGTCGCGATTCGAAAGGATGTTGATGACGGTCGGTTGTCCAAATATGTTAAAGAATTTCTGTTCCGAGCTCTGACCGTCGAAGGTCATTCGGAAGGTTGTCTGCTTATCGACGTACTCGCATGAAATCTCCAGTTTCTTCTCCTCCGGTCCAAAGTTAAAGGACAGGTTGGACGGCAGTATGTTACCCGTGCTGTTCATATTTGTGTACTTTCTCTTTTTGTTACACCTTAGAAAAAGTATACCGGGGAACAAATTAGCAAGTCTTGGTTAAAAGGAACCCATTAAAATAAACAATGTCGGTAAATAATTATCAGGGAAGTATCACCGCCATCGTCGGTCCCATGTGTGGGGGCAAGACAACAAGACTGATCACCGAAAAGCGTAAGAACGAGATCGCCGGCAGGAAGGTCCTTCTGATAAAACACCCCAGCGACGATCGTTATTCAACCAACGATGATGTGACGACCCACGATCGTGCCACGGAGAAGGGTTACAAGGCAAGGGATCCGAATTATCTTATGAATTGCGGTATTACTATGGAGGAACTGATAAAGTTTGACGTGGTATGTGTCGACGAGGGTCAGTTTTATCAGGATGTGGATATTTTCTGCGAAACACTTGCTAACCTCGGTGTCAAGGTTTACGTCTCTGCCTTACTTGGAGATTATAAACGCGATCCCTTCCTTAACATCGCGCGTTTACTGGCCCTTTCCGAAAACATCATTCATATGAAGGCCGTCGATCGGAACACCGGCGAGGATGCGGCCTTTACCCTGAAACGAAAGGTCGAGAACGATTCCCCGGTTATCGAGGTCGGCGGTTTGGACCTTTACGATGCGGTGGGTCGGAGGACCTTCTTCCAAAATTTATCTTCTTAGACAGACGTTGCTAACCGGCGTGTCGATAAGAACCCCGGGTAGTCTCAGACTCCAGGATTTACCATTCTCTAACTCCGACCAGTTAAAGAATTGCAATTTCGTACGATCCCTGATCAGGTGGAATATCGGGTTGGTGTTGATTTCATTATTGATCATATTAACGGCCTGTTGATCCGGACATTGGGTTCTATAATAATTCGACATGATCTTCCTTTCAAGCAAACCCATAAGTGTGTCGACGTGAGATCGAACCTCCACGACGTCAATCATGGAATGGTAGTTCAAGTGGATTGGTTTACCACCGGCGTCCGTTAAATCGATGGCGCTCGCCAGCTGACCATCCTTATTAACGCCCCGATGAATGACCCAGAAACCGTGTTCGGTAAATAGAAACTCGACAAAGGCCTGTGCGGCGGTATCGAGATGGTGAAGATTCTCCGTGCAATCGTTGATAATCGTAACGAAAACGTCAGAACCGGAAGGATATGAAGGAACTCCCTTAGGATGGGCGTGCCAGAGAATGTTGGCAGAGTATTTCCTCGGATGACAGAACTGAACATTATCCTCCGGATCGTAGGTTCCCTTGTGGAATCCTCGTTCGTTACTCTCATTCTTCGTCGTACTTCTCGAATCATGATGAATCACGTACCGTCCGTTGTCCTCCGTTACGAAAAACGAACCACACACCTCCGCCGGTTTACCGATCTCTCGATGAATTTCCGGATTCATAATATCGTAACGAACCTTCTTGACAAACCCGTCCTCGAAGACAAACTCCTTCATCAAAGACGGCTCTTTAAAGTTATCCGACTTACCCACCTCCTCCCTCATCAAGGGAAATTCCGCGGGGGTGCTTTCAAGAGCCATGGCCCTCATCCTTGAAACCCTGGAGGTTCTCGATTTTCTTCTCATGGTTAGTTTTTTCCTCTTGACGGTAGTTTTCCTGACGGCCTTTCCTTTTCCACCACCCCCTTTGGACCTTCTCCTCTTGGACAAAGCCCGTTGAAGAACCCGCATTTGTAGTTGTCTTTTGTCGTTAATGATCGTTCATCACCAACGATCAGGAAGGACCCCCTCAAATAGTAAAAATAGAAAGAGGAACTTTTTTGAAGTCGTAATTTACGGTGTTTTGCCCGTGGATTGAGACCGAAAAATGGAAATAATCTGCGACGGTGTTTCCTCGGTGGAAAATTTCAAAAAAAGGTGTATAACAAAACAACAACTACAAAAACTAAAATGGCACGTGTCGCATCTCGCAAGAGCCCCGCAAAGAAGATGATGAAGCGCTCAGTTGGCAAGCGCTCCCGCAAGGCCTGCGTTGTCCGCAAGGCAAAGGCCATGCACAAGAAGGCATCTAGCCGCCGTGGTCACCAGCTCGCCCTGGCCCGCGCCCAGAAGGCCTGCTCCAAGTAAATTATCTAACTTTTACTAACCTATTAGTGACGAATATAATTAACGATATCCTACCGTATCATTAATTACCGAATCGTTCTTCTAAAGAGTACGTTTCCGAGTCGTTAATATAATAAACACACACACCAATGGTTTTTGCCTAACTTCGGAGGTGTTTAAAGTGTTTATCGATAGTTTTTCCTATCGATAAATTTTACGTTAAAGTAATTTTGCTTGTCGATTAATCCGCCTGTTACTTTTTTCTACTTGAACCATTCGGTGATTTTTCTATTGCTACCTTTGACGGAAGGGGATGTCTTCGTTTCCTTTTTCTCATCCTCCGGTATTACATTCTTCAACCCGAAACCCCCGAGTTTGATTCTTTCCAATAACGCCTTCCTACGAACCAGATGATCGAATACGTGTTCGTAAAATCCGTCGTCCAGGAAAAGTCCGTTGGTGTTCGTCTTCTTATGGAAAACCTCCACGCCCTTGGTTTCCAGAAGAGTTCTCGACTTCAGAACCTTCTCATGTTCCTTGTTGAAATCCGTCAACTTCTTCCTCTCCGTTCGCAACTCCTTCCTTAGTTGCACGGCGTCCTTGGCAGTCGATTTCTCAATCCTTGCCTCCAAACGTTCCACCGCCTCCTGCACCTCCTTAATCTTCGTCTCGACCTCCTGGACCTTCTTATCGATCTTCGAATTTTCGAGATCGTGACGTTTACGATTCTCCGCCTCGATCTGTGGGATGTACCCGATGGAGAAAATCTGATCAACGTCGTTCTTCAGTCGTTCGATGTAGTAGAGATAATCGATGGAATTCTCACCTCGGGAAATTTCCTCCCTAAGTGTTTCCGACAGTCGATAGAAATGTCCGAGCTTTGGATCATCCGGGTTCGCTAATCGGTTCGCCCGAGAACTAACCACGAACGGGATACGATCATTGGGTTTTGCCGGCTTGCCGATATCCTGAAGGTGTTCGGAGAATAACTTGAGAGGGAAGGTCTCGGACTTGTAATCAAAGCCAAGTTTCTGAATAATCTCCAAATCCTTCATCGGCACCTGCCAGGAAATCAATCGATGGATGTGTTCGTTCACGATATGTGCCACCTCCTGACGAGTCAAACCGCGAAGAATGTTGTAAAGGGCGTCCCTAAACAGGTCTCTGGCCCACTGACAATTATCTCTCCTCGCCAACATAATTCCCTTGGTGTACATTTTCTTCGGATCCATCTTCACCACCATCTTCGCCCGATCCAAAACGATACAGGCGTAGCGCTTCTTCATGAGGAAGAGGGCGACGATAAACACGTTTTCGAACTCCAGACTGATCGGTTTCGGTAAATGACCGGAAATATCCCTGGCGATGTGTTCGCCCATCTCGTTACATACCTCGTACTCCTCCTTGAACCCGTGATAGTGTTCCAGGAACCGTCCGGCAACCTCAGTTGAATAATCCTTGATTCCGAGCTCCCCGGCCAAACGATCGATCTCCTCAATCGAAGGTCTCGTCTCACCGAACTTCCTGGCGGTCTCCACCATCAAACGTGCGTAGGCGGTTTTCACCATGATACTGTCAGTATTATGGACCACCAACCGACCGATACCAGCCGAGAAATGATGATTGGCGGTCGTAAAGTCATAGACGTAATCATCCGTATACCCGAGATCGATAATCTTCTTCACCTTATTCGGGTCCTTCCTCTGAGACGCACGCGAACATGTCATTCTGAAGATTGTAGGTTTGTCGGTTCGCGTATTGATACTAACCGGATATCCCAACGAAGATGCTAAGAGACTCAAACCCGCGGAACCAATTTTCCCTTTACAATCACAGCGGACATAACCGTTCTTATCTTGATCGCCGTCTCCCGCGTAATACCCATCCCAAAAAGCCTTCCTAATCGAAACAGGGGACTTGAAGATAATGGATGGTATCTTCTTCTGGGATTTGGAATCGTAGAACATCTTCCTATATTCCTCTGTTAGATCACGCACCGGACCTTTTTCTCCGTTACAAGTTGCAACAAGTTTGTAAGCCCCCGAAGATTTAAGTGTATCTAATACTTTGAAGCTACACGTCTCGTGCATTTCGGTTAGACCTTTGATTGCCCGTTCGAAAACCGATACGTCCTCATTCGAAATTGCCCAGGAGTATTTCATACCAGAGGGACAATTATAAGAACCACAGGAACCTTCGGCCAGGAAAAGACCAAGAGCGTAAGCACCGTCCTCGCAGATATTGACGGGTTCTTCTTCTATATATGGTAAATCCATATGAAGAAGTTCCGTGCCAACAACAACGTCCTTCGGGCTGATCTTCTCTCCAGAAATATCAAGTAGTGAGTGATCCTCGGTAACGTCCACACATCCGGAGTGAGTCAAGACTCGAATAATTTTCTTATCGCACTTATGTCGAATTAGGTTTTCAACCTTGGTAAATCCTTGATCTGACCAAACCTCCAAACCAGCAGGCACCTTCGAAAACTCCTTGGTTCCGTGATACCCATCCTCCCAATCCAACCCGAGGTCCTCGATGTTTTCATATCTCATGCCGTTGATCGGATCGCGAACGAGCACCGGGGTATCGCCGGTAACGGAATCCCCGTATATAGTTTCCGCCCCGTAACGTTCCCTGGCCAACCTCTGCATTTCCAAATTCAACTGCCTGCCACGATACGTCACACAAACACCACCCTCGGCAAGAGGCAGTTTACCGGTTGCCTGTGCGAGCAACATGCCGTAAACGGAGTTACAAGAGACCTTAATGGCCAACTGTCTCTGCTCAAGAATCGCCCAGTAGGTTGGATCGGAATCCTTTACGGTCTTCTGCTCCGCCCTCACGGCCTTTCTCGCTCCTAAGAGGTCAACCAACATCGTCGCCGCCACGGAACGATGCCCATGCTCCACCTTGATGAATCGAAAATGCCATTCGCCGTTCTTGTTCTTCTGAATCTTGTACTTCGGCTTACCGGATTTTTCCCCCTCTTCGTCCGCTTCCTCCTTAACTCCACTACCTTCGAGTATCTCGTCCGCCGGCTCGTCGCCCTCGAAACCACCCTCCTTCTTCAGTTTCTCCTCATCCTCGTCCGTCCAACGGAAGACGTGACAGTGTTCGTCCGGAATGGATTCATCGATAACCAGGGTATCCTGTCCGATGTTATGAGCAATCATAATCGACGGGTACAGAGATGCAAAATCAAGAGTCATCATGTTTTCGTGACGACCCTTCTTCGGAGGAACGACGTAGGCACCCTCTGCCTCGATAATGTTTACCTGACGGGCGTCGATGATGAATCCCATGTAGAAGCACTTGTCGTAAAACTGATTGAGGAGTCGGAGTTGTTGGCCGCGGGTGAACAGGTCCATCGGATTCACACACATCACATTGGAGGACTCGATGAAGAATGGCCAACCGTTGATCTTCTCGAAAAGTTCGATCGGGAGGACGGCATCCTGAATACCGTAAAGTACCACGCGCAACATCTCCTGCTCACATCCGGGTTCGTTGTTTAGACAGGTTTCGTAAATGCGGAACATCTCCTGAGGGGAAACGTCGTTCTTGCCCTTGTTCAACAAAGTCTGGGAAACGGTTTCCAACTTGTAATCGGAGAACTTGTAATCTCTCTCGATAATCTTCATCATATCGACACAGATTCTCCCGGGGGCCTCGATCCAGTAGAGTTGATTCTTACCGTAGGCCGAGGAACTCCAGTCGGTAAACCCTGTCTGGGTGATGTTTTCCTTGAGTCGGCCCATGTTATTCCAGTTCCTCAGTTGACGTTCCAGACGGGTCTTGAGATAGTTGATATCGAAACCAAATATGTTGTAACCGATCAAGATTTCCGGGTTCATCTCCTGAACGAACTCCGAGAAGGCGTCGATCATCTCCAGTTCGGAATCGCACTTTACGAGACAGGATGTTTTACCATCCGCCTCGGTCGGGGTGGTATAATCGCATCTGGCGTAAACAAAGGCCTTCCGGATTCTCGTTTCGGGACGTTTGTAACGTTGATAAACCGCGGTGATGATGTAGGCGGCGTGTTTAGGATTCCAAGCAACCGGAAACCCCTTATGGTTGTCCGAATAACACTCAATATCCCAGGAGATCGTTCCGGGGATGGATTGCAACTTTCTGGCGATGGATTCCTCCGCCTTGAAAATACTAACGCTTTCGATAAAGAACTCCGGGGTACCGTTGCTAACCTCCATCTCCTTGCCCTGTTCGGTAATCCAGACCTTGGAGTTTCCCTTGTTGGTGATTCTCTGGGCGGGTTTCACGACCTCCACGTCCCGAACCATGAACCACCCGCAACGCGGAGTCTTGCGTTCGGTAAGGAGTTTCTGCACGGAATCGATCCCCTTGAACCCGATTTCAAAGTTGTAGAGTTTTCCAAAAATCTGTTTGACGAACGACTTGGAACGTTTCCCGTCAATGTACTCCCCGGACATGAAACACCCTTGACCGGACCCGGAGAATTTCTGGGCGGCGGTCTTGTTGACAAAGTCGACGTTCATCACAAACTCCTCCTTCTCGGGATACCTGTTAAGTCCTCCGTTCTCAGGGAGCGGTTGGTCGGAGGCGCGTTTGTAGTAGTAAACCCGACGACGTTTCTCCCAGGTAATGTTCGTGGGAGTGAATTCCTTTCCGAACGTTTCCTCAAAGTAAATTTCCATGGCGGGTTTATCGTGTTTCATGTTACGATAGGATTCCTTGTCGAGACAGTTCATTCCGTGATAACTCGTCACCCAGGTCATGAAGTAGGACTTGATCTCCCGAACCTCCTTCTCGGTCACCGGGTAGGTTTTTCCCCTAATAACGTACTCCGAGGGTAGAATCAGGGAAACACGAGATGGGTAGTTCTTAATTCGGAACAGACAGGTCGTTGTCGTCTCGTTACCGATCGGGGTTCCTTCCTCATTCGCCGGGATCGTCATGGCGTAACAATGAATCACCTGGGATTTATCCGCGAAACTCCGCTCGACATCCTCCTCCCACTTGAATGGTTGGATATAAAAAGTATTGTAGGTCTGTAACTCCTCGGCTTTCATTCCGTTCTTATTTACAAACCTGGAATCCATTACTAACCTTCCCCGACGTCCGATACTTTTTTTCAAAAAAATGGTCCCTGAAGAAATTGAAATGTTCAACTGTTTATTACGGGATCCTAAAAGGAAACATCACGGGTTCAAACTCATTGATTTTTACATTTATTCATATATTCCGACGAACGAACAACTAGGAGAACTTCTTGAGGCGGGGGCTGTAATCGACCCGTCAACTTGTGTTCGTAATTACAGGTATGGTTTAGTAGAATTTCTTATTAAGGAAAACCTTCTTAAGCCCGATGATCACATCCATGATATCTGTCTAATACCCTATCATGGAGATAGACCTTACGACTTTTTATCCACTCTCAAAATTCTTGTCGAACGCGGAGCTAACCTTGACGGGTTGGATTCTCAGAACCGTACTCCTCTAGAATGTTTAAAGTCCAATCGTGGTTTAAGATGGATCGGTGAAATTTACATTAGAAGCGTACTTAAAAATCGTCAAGAGACTATTCAGGGAAAAAAATAATCCGGACAAGCGAATTTTACAAAAAAAGAAATAAAAAATGAGGGTGTTGAGACATCATTTGAGAAAGACAACCTCCCGTAAGTCGAAAACGACCTCGAACGATGCGCCTGTCAAGCGACTGATTATGGTTCTTCTACATTCTGCAACAAACGCGCATATTCTCCATCTACAAACCAAGAGTTTTTCCGAACATATGGCTTTAGGTTCTTACTATGAAGCTATCGTTGGTCTGGTTGACTCTCTGGTCGAAATTATGCAGGGTACGACCGGTGAGCTTATCAAGGGGTATCCTCTCGACAACTCCGCATTCGCCGAATCAATGTCCAGTCTTGCCTACCTGACAAAGGTTCGTGAGCTTTTCCTTGAACACCGCCCGGGTTTCCCTACTTCCGCCACCCAGATTCAAAATATTTTGGATACAATCCTTGAACTTATCAACAGTACCATTTACAAACTAAGGTTCCTCCATTAACTTTAATCCATTTTTTCAACTCATCGATAAGTTGAAAAATTTATTACTCCGGGCAAAAACCCAAATTTGGTAATTTTAGGTCCATTTTTAATGTTTTACTCGTGCGGAGGTTACCGTCAACTCACCCTTCGCGATGCACTACCCGTGAACCACAAATCGCATTTGAGTTCCCCAGTACCCCTAAAAATTGACACTTTTTGATCGATTTCGAAGGTAAAATACCGTCGGCGGAATTTGGTACAAATTCCTTGGATGAACCTGTTTTCAAAAAGTACCAAAACCCCGTGATGACAAAATCCCCCCGGCTGCGATACATAACTGAAAATTATTAGTCAACCAGTAATATCAATGGCGGAAGACCTACCCGACGAGTTTTACTTCTGGGAGGATTTTCGATCGGGGAAGAATTTTGACGTTGGGCTCTGGAGCCATTTCCAGGTGGCGATGAAGTTCGGAAGGATACGATGGAACAAGTACGTCCGTTGCAAACTTTGTCGTCGGTTAGTCGGCTGGTCAAGATGTACCGGGAACCTGAAGAAGCATCTCAAGTGTCACCATGAGGAGGAACTAACGAGGAAAAGGGACGAGGGGATTAAACCAATAATCGAGGAACTTGTCAAACTCCCCCTCAATGAGTATTCTCTTCTGCTTCAGAAATTGATCAAGGAGACATTTAAGAGTAACCCTGAGAAGAAACGAATCTCGATTACCGATGATTATCGTTTCTGTCATGAGATTCCGAAGAAAGGGGGTAGATTCCCGGTTTGGAACTTTTACATGTCGTCCGAGTCGTCCAAGGTAAACGTTCGTTGTTGTCTTTGTCGTAGGGAGGTGTATTGGAATCAGACCGGGTTGGAAAAGTTGGAACGTCACGTGGAAACGATTCATATTCGGTGTCCCGAAACGATGAAGGTTGACGAGTTGTATCGTTTCGTCATTCGTTTAGGAATACAAAAGTTTAGAGAGACGGTTACCTAGGAGAAACAAAAAACAGGATTAAATATGTCGTTAGGCTGGCTTTCAATTGGTGCTACCGGGGATATTAACCTGACCGGTTTAAACGTTGATACCGGTACACTTTACGTTGACAAGACGAACATTCGAGTCGGTATCCGGACGGCGGCGCCCTCAAGTGTACTACAGATTGATTCCGCGGCCGATAACGTTTACTCGCTAAACCCACTTACGAGCAACGGCGCCTCGGTTTTCAGTACCGTGAAGGCAACCCCGAGGGTTTCACCGACCGGAAGTACTGATTTCGGAGGAACGCTCTGGATTAACAGCACGAGCTCCTACACTCGGAACACCGGTGCATCCGTGGCTCTCGGAGGAAGATCGTACAATACCGGGTCCGGTAATGAGCATATGACATTTGCCAGGGTCTCCGGAGTTCAAACCAGCGGTTCGGATGATAAGCGAGGTGACTATGTGGTCGAAACGGCCTACGATGGAAAATTATACGACAGGTTGCGTGTTAAGGCGGATGGCAAGGTTGGACTGGGTGTAACGGAACCCTCCGGAGGTCTTCATTTGTTAACCGATGTCGTTTCAACCGGTATCTGGAACTCCGGTTATCGTCGTGACACTCCTAGTTCATTCCTTACTCCCGGAACTACAACCAAGGTTCCTAACACGGCTTATTCAACGATCCTTGCCCCGGTCGGTTCCAGTCAAGGTTGGTTAGGAAGAATCGATAGTAGTTCGTCCGGCTTCAGGTACATCAACGGAGTGGTAACGAACCCCGGTAACGGAGATGTTTACGTGGTTGGTTATTTTACCGGTACGATCAACTTTTTCAGTGACGGGTCGATAACTTCAGCAGGCACGACCTTTACGACCGGCGATCAGATGGGTTTCGTTGCCAAGTACAGAGAGAACGGAGTTTTCGGGTGGGCGGCTAGGTTCGACAGCAGTGGAATTAATGATTGGGGTTTCGGAATCGCCCTTGTCGATACAGCCGGAAGTTCTTCCAACCCCTCGGTTTTCGTTACCGGATCGTTCGCCACCGGCGGGACCTTTACCGCGTACGCTCAGGGTACTTCCGGAGCAGCTTACGGAACAACCCTGACAAACTTAGGAGGTGGTCATGACGGGTTCATCGTCAAGTATACTTCCTCCGGTAACGTCAGTGGCGTCGCCAAGATTAACGGTATTGGGGATGTAGTTCCAACGTCCGCCGCCGGATACGGAACCACCGGGTTTTATATTGGAGGCTATTACAAACTGAGCTCAGGAAATATCACGGCATACAACTCGGTCGGGGGTAATAACGTCTTTTTCGGCGGTCCCGTCGGAGATTACAATTATTTCCTCGTCAAGTACGATGTGGATCTTAACCCTCTATGGATCACGGCGATCCAGGGTTCCAGCGATCAAGTTATCGATTATCCGACGAGAGGTCTTACGGTAAATCCCGCTAACGGAGACATTTATGCCGTCGGTTATTACGATGGATCCGCCTCGTTTTACAATGACGGAGGAGGACTTGGAACCTCGCTTACATACCCCGGAACGAGAGCCGGTTTCCTGGTAAAGTACAATACGAACGGCGTTGTTCAATGGGCGGCTAAGATAACTTCGAATACTTCCGTTGTCGCCCGGGGAGTTGGTTATTCGTCCGCCGGGTATGTTTACGTTACGGGTGATTTCTTGGGAACGGTGACCTTTAGGAATTCCGGGGACGGAGGTTCGACAACCACCACTCAACAGGATAAGTTGACATCCCCCGGAACCACGGATCGTTTAATATTTATTACTCAGTACGACACGTCCGGAAACAATCTCTGGTCGACAAAGATTCAAAGCACCGGTTCAACGTCGCCGGCTTTGGTAGCCAAGGGAATGATGATCGACGCCGATTCGAACGGAAACGCCTACGTTGCCTTCCATACAGAGGTTTCTTCCGGCTTAAGCAGTTCATCGGTTAATATTTATCAACGGGGTCCGGCGTCGAGCGCGGCCTCGAGTACTTACAGACATTCGTTGGAAGGTCAAGGGGGTTTTATCGGCATCGTTTGCTATAATTCCGACGGAAAGGTTCTTTACACATCAAAGGTTAACAGTGGTGACTACGACCGTGTGACGAGCATGGACGTTTGTCAGAAAACCACCGGTGACACCTATCCTAGAGTTATTCTTGCAGGGTGGACCGAAGGAAGAGAGATATCGGCAACGGATGCCGTTGGCGACACCTTCCGGTTTATCAGTGGGTTGTCAAATTCCGGGAATATCCCACCATCATCAACATCAAATACATCCTTTATTGTACAATTCCCTTCATCTTCAACCTACGTTCTCGACTACCCCGGGACGACGGAGGGCGTAACCAAGAAATTCATCAATCCAACCGCCAACAGAGCCTACTTGATCCCCTATTACGATGTATCGTACAATGTCGAAACCGCCTACACCTATAAGATCATCGAGGTTGCTCCCGATACGACGTTGGAGATCGTTTACTCCGGGGCAACCTACGGATGGCTTGCCTCCTCTAACAAACCCAATTTCCTCGTGAATTACTCCGGAAACATCGGTATAGGAACTCTATTGCCCAACAATCTCTTCCAGGTTGACGGAACGATGGCGGTCGTCGGTAACGTTGGTATTGGAACAAAGGCGTCAACATACCAACTCTTAGTTTACGCAACAAGTCCCAATAATTCCTACGCATCGCTGATTCAACAGACGAACTCCTCGTCGGGAGGGTTGTACGTTCTCTGTAACACAACCAGCGCTTCTCAGAAGGCATTGCACATTAGAACGAACGCTAAAGACGCCCTGGTTGTCAACGGCGACGGATCGGTGGGTATCGGGTTTACCGGTTCGACAACTACAATCCTTGGAACAACCACCCTTGGTAATACTACCGTTTCCGGAGCGTTGACCGTTACCGGCGGGGTTACCGGCGCGGTTCCTCCCGGTACGATTAATATGTACGCCGCGGTAACGGCACCTGCCGGTGGTTGGCTGCTTTGCAACGGACAAAACGTGAGTCGAACTACCTATGCGGCTCTTTTCAGTATTATCGGAACCACCTTCGGGTCCGGCAACGGAGTTGATACATTTACCCTTCCTAATCTGAAACGAAGGTTCCCGGTAGGTTACGACCCGAGCGGAGGTCTTAATAGTATAGTTCCTGGGTACCCCAATAGTAATTTCAACCTTTTAGGCAGTTCAGGCGGTGCTCAGACGCACACGTTGACAGAGGCACAGATGCCGGCTCATACACATAGTATAGCTTGGCCTAATGGTGGTTGGGCCGGTGGTGGTGGATTGAAAGACGGAAATCAAGGTTTAATGTACGAACCAAAGAATACGATTGTAGCTGGCGGAAGCCAAGCTCATAACAACATGCCCCCATTTATCGTTGTTAACTTTATCATCAAGACCTAAATGGCCTTGAAATTACTTTATTTATCAATTTTTCCTTATTAAATTGATAAATTCGCCGTTATTTGTAATTTACGGGATGAAAACTTCAGTCAGGGTTTCCGGAAGGCTTGTGACGAGATTAGTAAAACCTTGCAGAATCTTACTACCGAGTACGGTCGGGATAGATTCGATGGAAGTCAGGAAAGCCCCGGTGAATAGTTTAGTTATCTTATTAAACAAGCTCGCAAAAACGCCCAAGACCGAGGCGACAACCCCCGGAACGACACCCGCCATAGTGGCCGCCACCGAAGTATAGCCAAAGACCATAATCATAGGGATGGAAAATAGCTGTCCGGCCGCCGCCGCCAGGGAGGTGAACAAGGTGGTGAATGCCTGTGAGACCGCCGAGAAGACCAGTTGATAATAATTACTCAAGGCGATTATACCATTCTGGGCAACAAGTTGATAATAATAGATTCTAAGCTCGGCGATGGACGACCAAACGGCTGCTATTGCCGGGCCATGTTGGGCGATTGTTTGGAGGGCCGCGGAGGCGGCACTTGACAATATTTGAGATCCGGCGGAGAAGACTGCGCTTTGTAGGGTCTCTCCGACCGATATTACCGCTCCGGCCATTTCGAGTGGAGCCGAAGCTACACCGAGACCTGCTGCGACACCCTGAGCCATTACAACTCCTGCCTGAGCAACGGCGTTTGCGGCCGCTCCCATTCCCTGAGCGACGATACCGGCGGACGACGCCACTAAACCGCTAACGGCTATTCCTGCCGTTGTAACGGTTTGAGAGAGAATTCCGAAGGCCCCACTAATAATCGTACCCGGACCGGCGACCAAAACGGTGATGAAAACCGCGGCCAGGCCAAGAACAACCGCCGCGGCAATGATCTTATAAGGTTCGATTCCAAGTACGGTACCCATTTAAATTATATTACGTACTTTCTTTTTTTGTTAACATCTTACAACTCATAAAAAGTATGTCCCTAAGTAAAAAACATAATCCCCTAATAACCGAACTTCATAAAACTGTTGAAAATGACGACTCCTCAATCATCATCTGATACCATCTCCTCCATCGTCCCTATCGTTTCCACAAGGGAGGGTTACGTTCTCACCTCCGTTGAGAATGTCTACATTAAACCGGTGGTGATTCACGGAAGCATCGGGGCCGGTAAGACGACAATTTTGACAAAGATTGAGAGAGAGGGTTTCAAGGTTTTGTACGAGGATTTGGACTCCTGGCGGAACGTCAAGGGTCATAATCTCCTGGAGGAATATTACAAGGATCCCTCGAGGTTGGCCTACGTCTTCCAATCCGAGATCGTCCGTTCACGATACGTGCAATTCCTGAACCTCATCGACGATAAAGAGTGGTTGACAACCCACGGTCCGGACACCATGGATTTCGGAAAGTTACGTATCAAGGTGGTGTTTACCGAACGGGATCATATGTCCTCCCTCAGGGTGTTTTCCAAACGACTACTCGATATGAAGTTGATGCTCCCGGTGGAATACGCCCATATGGAACTCTGGTGTGAAATGCTCGGGATGCCTGTTTCTCGTAACATCTTCTATCTTCAACTTACCCCGGAGGAGTGCATGGATCGGATTTACAAACGCGATCGTCCGGAGGAGAAGAAGGGAGGCGTTGACGTTTCACTCTTAGAGGGAATTGATCAGTACTACCTGAAATGGCTTAAGGAGGATTACCATCTCCAGGTTACCTACATCCCGAGTTTCAAACTTGACGAGCTCAAGCGTCGGGTGCAGATGATTATTCAGGCGGTGAAGCGTTAGGTTTAAAGCGGTAACAAAATACACTCTCCCTTTGTTTGAGAAATGACGAAGGAATTAGTTAAGAAACCCAGCTTCATTGAGGAGGTTTTCAGTTCCGGGGTTTTAACTCTTATTACCGTAATTGTAATAGGAATCCTTTTGGTAATTTACTACTCCCTGGGGTTGCCCTTTTTATTTGTTTTTATTTTCCTCCTTTATTTATTCGTCGTCCGGGAGGTCTCCCTCTCCGTCGAATTTAGGAAGTTAGACCCTATTCGTTAGACAATAATGAAATTTCCCGAGTACCCTTGATTAAGTTCAGGGCAATATTCCGGAAATTTACCGACTTGTAAATAATACCCGCCGACCAACTCTTCTGGAAGGTGTCGATGCTCGGAAGGAAACATTCGGTCACGAATCTATAAAGTTTCTCGTACTCGACCTCTCTCACGGAAGTTTTCATTTCGGAAGGAACGACCTTCAACACAAACCCGATATCCTCCGACTTAATATTGAAAACCTCCTCCGACGACCCTGAACCGGAATCCTGCTGCTGCTGATCCTTCTTCTTTCTTCCACGCTTCGTCCCCCCGGAGGTCGTGGCCGCCGAGTAGGATTTCTCACCGAGATTGTAAAGATGACGAATTACGGCCATCATTCCCTCCTCCCGACCGTTAAAGATTTTATGAAGATTGTACGACCAGAGCAAAATCAATCCGTTGCGATCCGGATTCGGGATTTCATTGAGGGAATCGGCTATTGAACTCGGAACCATGAACGATGTCTTTTCAATCGTCCCGGACCCCGAGGATATCTGTTTAGGATCGATGTTCTTCTGTTCCCTGCTCTCCGCCTCAACCTCCTCGATGTATTTTTGGCGAAGCACCTCCTCGAACTGGATCGAATCCGTCACTTCACGAACGATGTCAAAGACCGTGGTACTCATCCTAATTGTGGGGATTTTTGTTACAACTTTATGTTAACCTTTTACTTTCTGAACCCCGGATGATTGTAATGAACGAATAGGGGATTTGACTCGCTGACATCTCCCGTAACGTAATGAACAATCCTTCCTCGGAAAAGGGCGTGGAATCCAACCCACCATCCAAGATTGGTAAGATCGACGAGAAGTTCCCGACAGAAAACACCCAGATAAATCTGTACATGTTTGCATTCTCCGACGACGACGAGGATCTTGGAATCATAACCCTCGCCGAAAATCTCCTTCAAAATTCCCTCGTCTGAGGGTTGTTCGGGGAGGAAAACCACGATCTTTTCTTTATCGATGGGATTTTTGGAAACGAAGTTTTTGACGACCTCCTTCTTCAGGGATTTAACGTCCCCGAGGAAAATTCCACGAGTCGGAATTCGGCGGTCGAAAAGGACCGGGTAGGTCTTGCGACAATGATGGTAAATGACGGGGTGGAACTCTAATTGATCAAACACCGCCGAACGATAATCATCCACATACTCCCATGATTCCCAGCTTCCGGTCATGACGATGGTTGATGAGTCGATCTTGGGGAATTCGCCGAAATCCGTGGATTCGGTAGATTCCCTTCTCATCTTCCCCTCGAGAATCATCGCGTTGGTAAAGAAGGTCTTGACGAAAAGATCAGGCTTCGGCACACTAAGAACCTTCAACTTGGGGAAAATATCCTGAACGAGCTCCGGAATGTCGCGATAGGTATCCGGAATAACGGTATCCGTCGTACGATTAGAATCGACCAGGATTAACGGGGGTGCGAAGCCCAGATGCGCACAGAGATTGATGGCCGAGGCAATCTTGAAAAGTTTGGATTCGAAGGTTTCCTCGGAGGTCGTGACGACGATAACCTGTTCCTCGACATTTCTCGCCCGGAAGTCCCAACCTTTCGAGAAATAATCCTCCACAACCGGCATCGGTCTAGGCACTCGTTCGACCTGGACCTCCTGAACCTGCTTTATGTCCTCCCCCTTGATCAACAACGCCCCGGTTTTCTTGATCCAGGACTCAACCATCGATGGGTTTGTTAGGATAAGAACAATAATAAGAAAAACGAGGGTAATCATGAGAACGCTCCACATATTCATTCGGGAGGTGTTTCTCTTAATTCTCTCCTCTTCGGACCGTTCCATTTTCTATTTCTACTTTTGTTTGAGTTGGTAGGTTGTATTGACCTCTCTCTCCAACCGGTCATCGGTTTCGCGGTAGAGATTTTCCACCCGGGTGCGATACTCCTCAACCACATTCTTATTTTCCTGATTTTCGTAAAAATCGAGATAGTTTCTTTCCTTGGTCGATTGATCGAATTTGGGGGGTTGAATGAGTTCGGATTGTTCGATAATAAATATCTTACAGTCCTTTGACAAACGACCGTGAACCAGACATAGGGGGATTCCGGTAAAGGCCGACATGAAGAACGTTCCCGGTTTAAACTTATCTATTCCGTTCTTCTTGGTATAATCCCATGCCCATCCGGACGCCCAGATACAGAACACCTCCGGGGTTTCCGGCTCAGCGGTCATCATATTGACGAATTCGACCAATTGGGATTTCAACTTTGATTTGTCCCGACGACTGAATTTATGAGCTCCGTAGAGATGTTTGCAGAAGAGAACGTGGAAGGCCGTGGCCAAGGTATTGTTCATCCCTCCCATGGTAAAGTCGTTGAAGACCGTGTACTTGTGCGTGTCGGGGATAAAGGTGTGAAAGCCCAGGGTATCGAAAAGATAAGGAAGATGTTGACAAACGAAAATAACCTTATTTGGGAGTTCCTTATTCATGTAAGATCGATAGATTGTTTGTTGGGTTCCCTGGAAAACCAAATTTGTTGAAAGTGACTTGGTCAGGTTGTACTTCCTATCCCCCCTCAACATGTTTATCGTTTGAACCAAACCTGTAAAAAACAAAGGGACGGAAAGAATCAACTTTGATTTGAATCCGAGGGCGAACGGAGATGTTGACTTGTTACGAATCATCACCTCCCTGATAATTTCCTCTCCGTTCTCCCCCGTGACCCTCTGTTCCGCGATCTCCTGTGTCGAAAGGATCTCATTGGTCGAATAAATGATTAAGAACAGGAAAAGAAGAACCGGGAACAGTACGGTGTACCGTCTAACGAAAATCCACAGTACGCCGAAGACCACGATCAGTAGTACTAAATCAAGAGCAACCTTTGTTCCCTCGGCTCTCGTAACTATCTCGAGGACATGTTTATTAATTGTCATTTTTTGTTTAGACGTTATCCTTAACGAGGAAACTCATGTTCGTATTTACGAAATTGTTAGGAACCTTCTCCATCAATGTAATGTGCTCGCATAGATGGACGTCCGTAACGAAAGGAATCGTGAGAACATGTTCGCAGGAATATCGCAGGCGGGGGGGAAGAGGCAGGTTGGCAAAGATTCCGCCGGAGTGGCTGCTGCTCACCTGTTGCATTCCCTGACCGGAGGGCATTAAGTAATAACCCTTCATACAGAGAAGCAGAGTTGTAATATTAGTCTGACTGAAAATATCCGTTCCGCGATAGGAAAACGGATCAAAGAACCCACCCGAGGGGAAGAACCCCCGGAAGGTAACGAAACCGATCTCCCCCCTCTTGACGGAGAGATGACCAACCGTCTCCTTAATTCCGGTCGGGAAGATTCTACCGATAATATCCATATCCGTCATGAGCAACATGTCATAATTTGACTGATTCTGATAAACCCAGTTAAGAGAACGATTTCTAAGATAGGTCATTCGTCCGATCCTCCCGGAGGTCGCGCCGTTAATTCCGGCCTTATCGTTGTTCTGGAATTCTCTGTCCGTCGAGGCGCAAACCTCTTCGTTTTCGATCATGGTGAAAGGATTTACGACGGTAACCTTAACGTTATCCGCCCCCATAATCTTCTCCCCACGAACGTACTTCAAAAGTTTCTGACGGGTGTTATCCTTCGAGTTATTTTCAAAGAACACCATATGAACTTCCTTGAAAACGGAACCCAGAACCGCCAATTTCTTTTCCATGCATGAAATACTCCTCGCGCAATTTCTAACCAGGGAGACCACCAGCAATCGAGTTCTGTTCTTGGCAACGTCCTCTCCCATCTTGACCATGTTCCAGTCAAACTTCCTTTTCTTTACGATCGAAAATTCATCCCGGGGATCGTCCCCGTAGATAAACTCCTCGCGAAACCATGCCTCGGAAACATTGGCCATCGAGGTTATCAACCAGGCGTAAATAATCAATATAACCGAGAGAACCACCAGTACAATCTTCCATTTTAGAGGGATAGCAAGAGGGTTTATTCCCTTTGGGCGTTCCTTCACGATAATTTTTGGAAGTCCGGTAACATTAGAGGACGACATTTCTACCTTTTGATAACCACCCTTTATATTAGGGAAAAAGTATATAAAGGGACTTCTCAGGGGGACCCCCTATAATTCAATTAAAAGAGTTTTAACTAGGTATTCCCAATTATAGAAAATGACCACCGCACCCCGTGAGACCGAGAAGGAGTACGTCAAGGAGGACTGGAAGTCGTTTATTCTCCGCGAACCGGACACCTTCCTCGGGAGCGGCACCATTCAGTTCGACCTGGAACGGGTTTATGACAGCAACCTGGAAATCATTGTCGGTAAACGCATCCTGGCAAGTCAGGCCTTGAAACACACGTTTACGGAGGCTCTTTCCAATGCCCAGGACGCCATTATCCGCGCCAAGGCCGCCGATCTTCCGGTAAACTCCATCAAGGTGAAGTTTCTTAACCAACGTTGTATCGAGATCACCAACATCGGTGCGGATATTATGTCTGTCAAGAGAAACGACGACGGCGAATGGGTTCCGGAATCCCTGCTCGGGAACTTGCTCTCCGGGTCCAACTCCAAGGCAAAGAACAAGGTTTGGGCGGGTAAGAACGGTGTCGGAGGCACCCTGGTCAACATCATGTCCTCGGAGTTTTCCGTGGAGGTTTGGGATCACGTGCGTCGTCTTTACTACAAGCAGGAATGGGAAAATAACTGCACCAAGAAATTTGAGGAACCAACGATCGTCGAGGACGGAAAACATTTATTTGAAGATTACGAAACGATCCCCGAGGATTGCGGTGCCGTCAAGGTTTCCTTCTTGCTCGATTTCACCAAGTTCATTACCAAGGAGGTTGAGGAACAGTTTCCGGAAGAACCGATGACCAGGGGTTATTACAATCATCCTCTGATGGAATTCTACACCAGGAAGGTTCTTGATTGTTCGCTCGCCACCCAGGTCCCGGTACATCTTCTTTGGACGGATGAGGAGGGAAGAGTCTCTATCGACAAGACTTTCCGGATTAAGGATATTCAGGAGTACTCCGAACTCTTCTTCTACAAGGAGAAGCCGGCAAACTTCCTGACCTATCGTTCGGCCTTCCCGGCAAGCTGGAAACCGACAAAGCAGGAAGGCGTTATGGCGGAGATCCAGGCGATTATCTACGACACTCCGGACGAGGGTTTCACATTTTCGTTCGTGAACGGTCAACCAACGGAGCTCGGAGGAGTTCACGTTGACGAAACATGCAAGGCGATCTGCTCCTACGTTATCGAACTTATTGAGGAAACCCTGAAGGAGAAGAGTGTGAATCTCCTTCAGTCGGATATCATGAATCATATGGCCGTCTTCGTTTACGCCGTGGTTCCCGATCCCAAGTTTACCGGTCAAACCAAGGGCAAGCTTACCAGCCCCCGTCCGGCGATCCGATGGTACGAGGATGATATTCTTAAGGTGAAGGATTGGTCAATGGTAAAGGCCGTGGAGGAAACCCTGGAGAGCAAACGTCGGAGGCTGTTGTCAAAGACGGACGGTAAGAAGGTTCGACGGGTAAATATCGCCAAGGCCGAGGATGCCAACATGGCCGGAGGAATCGAATCTCATAAGTGTGTTCTCTGGTTGTGCGAGGGTGATTCGGCCAAGAATTACGCGTTGACACTTCTTGATCACCTTCCCGGAGGTCGTAATTACAACGGCATTTATCCACTCTCCGGTAAAATCCTGAACACCATGAAGGCCAAGCCGGAGCAGATCGCCAAGAACAAACAGGTTATCGAGTTGAAGGTTATCCTCGGTCTTCAGGAGGCGGTTGATTACACCCTTCCGGAAAATTACCGTCAACTTCGTTACGGGAAGGTCGGTGTCCTGACCGACATGGATATGGACGGAAGTCACATCAAGTACCTTCTGATCGTTCTTTTCGGTACTCGTTATTCGGGAATCCTGGAAACTCAGAACATGCTCACCTGGATGTCTCCGATTATCCGTGCCAAACGTGGTAAGCAGACTCTTCGGTTCTTCACCATGGAGGACTTCCACGCCTGGAAAGTCTCGAAATCCCCGTCGGAGATGAAGAAATGGACCATCAAGTACTACAAGGGTCTCGGTGGTTCCAACGACAACGAGGTGGAGGAGGACGTTCGCAATCCACATGTCGAGGTGACGGTTTACGACGACAAGGCTAAGGAGACGCTGGAACTCGCATTCTCAACCAAGAAGATCGACTCCCGAAAGATCTGGATTAACGAGCGAATTCGTCTGGTTGATCCTAATACAAGGAACCTTCAGGAAGAGGAGGAGGGCGTTTATCAGGCAGAGGCCACCGAGGATCGTGTTTCCGGGTTGACCTTCGAACCCAGCTTCGAAACTCTCGGGATGTTCCTTAACAACGTTGACGAATCGACCATTAAGGCCGGAATTCAAGCGGAGAAGGATCGTGAGCGTGATAAGAAGAAGGGAGGACGTGGTGGAAGCAAGAAGGTTGACGGTGGAGACTTAACGGTCGAGCCTACACATACCGTCGAGGCAACTATCTCAGAATCCCTGACTTCCGGAATCCGGGAGTTTACCGGGTTGATGATTGAAAAGAAGAGCATCACGAGAGGCATCAACCAGGATTACATGGCCTTCAATCTTCTCACCTTGAAACGTGCCATTCCGTCGGAGATCGATGGTTTGAAGGTTTCCGAGCGTAAGATTATCTGGACCGGGTTGAAGAGTTTGAAGAACGGCGAGGAAATCAAGACGGCACAGTTCGGTAACATCGTCGCGAAGGAAACTGATTATGCGCATAACGAACAAATTCTGGAGAAGGTGATCTCGGCCATGACCGCGGACTTCCCCACCGCCAACAACCTTCCTTATTTCAAGGGTAACGGCCAGTTCGGTTTCCAGTATTTGCCGAGAGCAGCCTCCGGAAGGTACACTCACGTGGAAAAGGCCTCTTGGTTGCGCCTGGTTTATCGTGAGGAGGATGATGCGATTCTCCCCATGGTGTTTGACGAGGGACGTGAAACGGAACCGGAGTTTCTTATCCCGGTCATCCCGATGACGCTGATCAACGGCGCCTGCGGCATCGCAAACGGCTTCTCGACATTCATTCCTCAGTACAACCCGATCGACGTCATGAACTGTTTAGAGGCAAAGCTGAACGGAGACGACGATCCTAATCTGAAGGCCTCCCATATGACCCCCTGGTACAGAAATCACAAGGGAAGTATCGAGTTGATCGTGGAGGACACCCCGGAGCAGAAGGTTCTCGGAATGCAATCCTACGGATGTTACGAGGAACACAAGGGTGGTAAGGTTATCGTTACGGAGCTTCCTGTAGGACTGTACGGTGAGAAGTACTGTCAGAAATTGAAGGATTGGCGTGAAAACTTTGGCAAGGTTCGTAAGCAGAGTCTCCCGGGTGAGGCGAAGGGAACAAACGAGACCCGTGCGATCAAGGACTTCAACAATTTGTCAAAGAAGAACAACATGCGATTTGAATTGTTCGGTATAGAAAACGCCTCCTACCAATCCCTCGGTATCGTCAAGAGATTCGGTATGACCAACATGACATTATTGGATTCCGTGCATGAGATTGATGAACTTCCATCTGACTCTAAGATCGTTAAGGGTCAGAGCCTTGAGCCTTACATCCCTAGAAAGTTCAACAGTTTGGACGAGTACATGGATCACTTTGTCAAGATTCGTCTCTACTATTATGGAATTCGTAAGAACCATCTTATCAAGACCAAGACGGCAGAATTGGAAACCATGAAGGCTCGTCATCGGTTCATCAAGGACGTGGTAGATAAGGTAATCAATGTTTTCCATTGGAAGGAGGAGCAAATTCTGGAGAAGATGGAGGAGCTCGGACATCAGGAGAGTCTGTATACCCAAACCTCGATTCGCAAGTTCTCCCCCGAGGAGGTTGCCAGACTTGCCGATTTGATCTCCCAGGAAACGGATAACCTTAATAATCTGATGAAGACCGATCCTCGGGAGATGTGGATGAACGACCTCAAGGAATTCCGTGAAGTCTACCTGAAGCATTTCAAGGGCGAGGACGGTGCTCGAAAGACCGCCGCCCGCAAACTCAAGCTCGTGAAGGTGAAGAAGGGAACGAAGTTTGACGACGACATTGAGGAACTGGCAAAACTTAAGGATTCGGAGAATAACCTGAACTTCGCCGAAGAAGGAGAGGAAGCCGCCGAGGAGGACGAACGTATCGATCGAAATTCATCAAACCCGCTATTAGACTATGCTCGTAAATTGTAACAAATTACCTCACATGTAAACTATTTCATATTTTACCCAATATTGATAAAATATGAAAATACCCCCTATCCTTCTTATATTCGTGTCGTTAAACAAAAATACCAAATGGAAATATGGAATTTGAAGATCTGGACATTTTACAAGGGTATACATTAACGAGGGAAACCGAGGAAGGGGATGGAAGATCGAGGACTCTGTACTGGTTGGATGATCGAGGAAGGTACCATCGGTCAGGGGATTATCCGGCGGTAATCAAGTTAATAGACGGGAAGGTTGTTGAACGGACCTGGTATAAGCACGGTGTAGAACATAGAGGTTTGGGAAAGAAGAAAGAAGGGAAAGAGAGACCGGACTATGGCATTGGAAGACCGACGTTCTACAATAGCGTTACCGGGGAGGAAAGATACGTTAACGACGGAAGACCGTACGACGTAAACTCATCCATCGATGAATTCTATCGATACTTTGAAACGGAGGGAATTACAAACTTCGAGAGGAAGATCATTTACGATACGTTGATCGATAGGTATTTCCTAGAAACGGCCATTCATAAGAAGGACGTTGTCGAATACGCCCAAGCCAGGTTGGAACAGATCAACACTACTCAGGCATGTCATGCCGTGAATGTTATTAGCAAGGATAACCTGGAGGAAACTATCCAGGAAACGTCGTCATCAAAGTCCGATTACGTTTTCCGGTTTGAGGAGGGGTCGTCAGAGCCGTTGTTTAACAACACCCTTCCGAAACAAAACCCCGGGAGGGTTCATAATTACGTGATCATATTCGCCCCGAGAGAAAATGATAATCCACTCCCGGAGTCCCATATTGAATTCCTGGCCATGAATCTGGTGGAAGTAAGGTCGAAACATGCCCATATTCTTCTTTCCAAGTTTGCCCCGAGGTTTAGGGATTTCAAGTATTTGATTTCCGGCGAATGCATCTTCAACCCCAAGTCAGGAAAGTTCTCCGTTAACATCCAGAGTGGAATGAACTGGCAACTTAACCTGAGTCGATTTTCCGAACAGGACCTTCAAGGGATTAAGGACAGGATGAAGTCGGATATTATTAACGGAAACCTGGAAGTCCCCTCTGATCTTGCCGACTACGCCTATGTTCTGCTTCAGGATATCCTGAGAGGTCGTGGTCCGAAGAACGATCTCTTTGGTGCCATCGCCGAACTCTACTTCTCCCAATGTTTGGGTTACGAGGTCGGGGTTTACGAAACCAAGACCTTCCGCGGCCAAACCAAGGAGGATATCCGGATTCTCAAACAATGGTGCGAGCAGGGTGTTGGAATTAGAATCTTCGACAATAAGAAGGTTTGTGATTCCAATCCAACCGGAGGCAGGGATTTCTGTTCCACGTTAAGTTTACCGGGTTTTTCGGTTAAAGAGGAAACCACCACCAAGACGTCAAAGAAGGAAAAAGAGATCGTCGATTACAACTCCCTCACGGTCATTCAACTAAAGGAACTCCTGGATGACAAGGATATCGTTTATCCACCAAGAGCCCGTAAGAATCAACTTATAGAATTGTTGAAGGGCGGGGTGTAACCATAAATTTAAGTTTTAATTAATTAATGAAACTTAAATTTTTAAATCTTGTACTGAACGTTGGACCAACCGACGGAGCTGCTCAACAACGATTCTCGGAAATCAAACACCGTGCACGACATGGGCTGGAGACCGCGCTTGACGAGGTCGTCCGCGAACATAAGAACACCAAGGGAGGTATCCTGATTCTTGATCTTAAGGTACTCCACGAAATCACGAATCTTCCGAATCGTGTTATTGAGCTCCACGATAATTTGAGTCGGGGCGGTCCGGATCACGGGGCTTGTCAACACGTTCAACATCTGCGTCCGGAAGTTCAACATCAGGGTCCAGTTATTAGCCGACTTGAGATAGACCTCCTCCCGGAATCGATCGGTGAGAATCCGGTTCGGGTCGATTCCTCGGTACTCCAACCTCTCACGATACGAATTGATAAGTTCCGTTTCGGACCTGTACACTTCCATGAAGGAACGATAAGCATCGATGAACTCCGAAAGAAGATTTCTGATGTTGTTCGGGAGCTCCTCTGGGTTTGAAGGCTGACCCTTGTCCGTGTAACTCAGGAAATCAAGATCGAGTTTCAACTTGACAAATCCTTCGAAAACCTCCCTGAGGAGCGGTTCCGCGGAGTCAAACAGAGGGCGGAAGACCCTATCATCCTTTGGACGTTGAGTCAGGTTAAGAACCACGAAGACGCAGAATACCGTTTTATCAAGGTTGAGTGTCTTCTTACCAGTTCCCTCCTTAATGATCTGATTGATGGCGGATTCCTTTGAACCCTTCGGTACGTTCTTTGGAAGCAGACAGTCCATACCGGCGAACGAACAGGTTATCGGTAAACATTCGGCGTGAATCATCGGTCCACGAGAGTCTCCGGAGGAGGCCAGGAGGATCAAGTTGGAAAACTCGTCCAGGGATCGATTAATAAATTCACCCTCGATGTTTCGATAACGACAGACGCTCACAGGCTTTTCCCGGAGAACCCCCGAAAGGTACTCGACGAGCATCAGGGCCTCCAGGTAGGTCTTTGTCAATTCAAGAGTCTTATCGAACTCTTCCGTCGACAGCTTCACCTCTCCTTTGAGATTAAGGTACTGAGACCTCCCGCTCAGGATGTTTCTCCCAGGGGAGCTCGGGACACGGGCGAAGTAAGTTATGATTCTGAGAATTCCCTCAATCTTATCGTCCAACTTCTCAAGAAGTGTCTTCAGTTGAAGAGGTTGGGAATCGATGTTGATAAGTCTCTTCTCCAACATTTCCGGGAACCGTTGTTCGAGAACGTAGGTGAAAACCCGCCCGAGGAATTTATAGAACGTTGAGCTGACATCCAAACCCTTCGAGTCCGGAACGTATCCCCCTCCAGAGGCGGTGCTGTTCTTTTTGATGTGGCTGAAGAAGGTGTCCAGATGGAGGAGATTAAAGAGCTCCGTCAAGGTGTAGTTCGAAAGAGGATTGATGATGTCCTTGTAAATTTCACTCTTGGAAAGATTCACCGAGATGGCGGTTGCCGGGAAGCCAAGTTTCTCCCTAGTACGATCGAAGAGAGGGGTCCTGGAAGGATCGGTGATCTGACCAAGTGGATCGTTGACGATCTTGTTCAGGGTGGGGTAGTACTTATTAAGAGAGAAAACCTCCAGGATTCCCTCCGAGGAACAATCAAAGGACTTCTCCCTTCCGGCCAAATCCGCGACGATCAGTGTTGGGTCGTCGTTTTCCGAGCCGTCCGCCGAAAGGAACTTGAGGAACAGGAAAAGATGAGTTCTTGAGCTCACTGGGTTCATGGGGGTTCCGCAATTCAATCGAATGTCGATCATCAGAGAAAGAAAATCACCGATGGTGGTCGAGGAGTCCTCGTTAAAGGTATAGGATGAACGGGAAAGATTATCGAACGGGGAATCCTTTTCGCAAACGTCGACGGCCGAGGAATAGGAAAACGTCTCGATGGTAAGTCCGGGTCGTTCGGATTCCCATTCCTGATTCTTACGTTTGAAGATTACCGGGCTTTCGAAAACGTCGTACTTCTTCCAGTAATTCGCCGTGCCGACCGCCGAGGAGTCATAGTTGGCGGCAAACTCGAAGGCCGTAACTCTCACCTTGGTGAATCGACGATCAAGTTTATTCATGAGAAGCGGAATAACACCCTTGGAAGGAAGCAGGGTATCCGAACCTCGGAAGTAAATAAGGGTGGATGTCTTTCCGCTTCCAGACGGTCCTAGGGAGATCGTACAAACATCCTTGTTGGAATTAAGAGAGTCGACAACCTCATTGATGTCGTTTGCCATAACCTGATTGGAGTCGTTGGGGAGGAAAACCCTAGTAAACGGCCCGTAGACGTCGTGCTCGTAGTAGGGTTTCTCAACGTCGTTCATGGAGAGGGATGAGAGAACGTACGGTTGATGAGAGACCTGGAGTTTGGTACGAGGGGTGGCCTCCGGGGTTTGGGTGTTAAGTAAAATGGAGAATCTGGGATCGATAAGGTTTCCATCGGCTCGTAAACGAACGTAGGAAATTAAACGACCGTAATCCTGAGCGGTCTTCCCCTTCTCCTTCTTGAAATCCATAAAGTGTTTCGTTCCGTAGAAGGTTCTCATGAGGTCCAGAGAGACCTTCATTTCAAGGAATGCCTTCATCAGGGCGTCCAGAAGAATCATCCGAATTTCAATGTTGTAGATTCCCTCCTGACTGAACCGCCCGATCGACTTAACGACACTGTTAATGTAATCACGAATGTCGTCGATAAGCAGGAGTTGGGCGACGAAGAGATCCTGAGGATCGTAGATAAGCTTTCGTTGTTCGGGAACCTCCTTACCGACCGTTCGGAGAATCTTCTTCAGGGAGTTTGCCAGTTGAACCTTGGAGATGTAGGATTCAAACGGGGAGATCGCCAGATCGATGGCATCAAGATAGGAAAACACCTTCATCACCCCCGAGGCGACGACGAGGTTCGAGTTGGAGGTCATGTTGGGATCGACGGTCGGTGAGAAAACATCCGTCAAAACATACTTACCGATAAGAGGGGCGGATGATGATTTCTCGGCGGTATCGGTTAAAGAAGAAGTGTCCTCGATAATCATGGGGGTCAGGAAATCATACTCCTCGAAAAGTTTGTTAATGTCCCCCGGGAGAAGATTCTGAACAAGGTTGTTACGAACGTAAAATACGTACTCGTTGTCGTAGATCGCCCGACGAATCCTCTCCTGAGTCTCCATGATGTCCATCGAATAATTGTAAAGGTCCGTCTTAATGATCCTTGCCTCCTCGGTGTAATCGATAACCCGTTTATTAATGTCCACCAGTTCGATAAGATTGCCCGAACGAATAACGACGTAACGCGGTATCGGAGCTCTGAGAACCTTCTGGGGAGGAGGGCACTGATTAGCCGGGATGGATTCCAGGGTTTCAATCTTATCGGACTTTTCCTCTAACTGTTTCTTCAAATCCCTGATAAGTTCCTCCAAGGTTGCCAGGTTGTAATTCACGTTGGTGGGGTCGGAGAACATCTCGCCGTTGTCCTTCAGGATATTGACCACCTCCTCCTCAATCCTCTTCAAATTTTTACGTTGATCCTCAAGTTCGTCGATACGTTTGTCATCCTTTCTTCGGGAGTCCTCAAAATCCTTTATCTCCCTCATACTGGATTCAAGTTCGGAGGAGGTCTTCCTAAGTTCCGCCTGAACACGAGCCAACTCCCGCTGAGTCTCCTCCTCGGCAAGTTTGGCATTCTTGATTCTAATCTCCTGATCCTTCAACTTATCCTCGGAATCCTTCAGCTTCCTTTCAACGTCAAGTTTGTCCCTGGAACGGCTGTACTTCTCCCTGTTCAACTCGTCGGTTTTCTTGGTGAGTTCCTCGTTAAGAGCCTGGAGCTTAACCTCCAACCGTTCGATCTCTGCCTTATCAACGGATGCAACCTTCTTTGCCTCCAGTTCCTGTTCGAGCGTTTGGATGATATCCTTCTGTTCCTTAAGTTGACTTTCCAGATTTTCCGCGGTTTCTCTCAGGTTCTTGTTCTCGGATTCCTGGACGGAGCAGTCCTCCTTAACGACCGGGGTGGGTTTCATCATTTCCATTATCCGATCAATCTGTTGTCTGGTTTCGGCCTTGAGCTCGTTGACAAGTTTATCCATAGTCTCCCGTTCACGAATCCTCTCCTCCTCCAACCCTCTCTTGATCTCATCAACTCCGGAATTCTCCTCCCGACTGACAAGTTCGATCAGTCGATTAATTTCCGACCGAAGGGTTTCAAACTCCCCGCGATTCGAATTGGTCAATCCGTCGATCTTTGAACGGAGAAGCTCGAGAATCTCCGCCTTTGATCTTGTAGATTCCTCGCCCTGAGTTTCCTGATAATTTCCGATCAGTGAGCTAAGGGTACGAATCTCGTTGATGATGCTATCCCGGTTACTGTTCGAGTTCTGTTTCAGGGTCTCCTTAAGGGAATCGATCTCGATCAGGAAATCGGTGATCTTCAAACTAGTCAACTCACTTCTCTTCACCACCTCCTGGGAAATTACGTCACGTACGTTATTAAGTGAGGAAAGAAGCTCCGCCTCCAAGTTATGAAGCTCATCGACAATCTCCTTCGTGTTCAGGCCGTTGTCGGCGCTGTCCGGAACGACGGTTGTCGATTGCTCGGTCCTGAGACGGAGCTCGGAGATTCGTTCGTTAACCATCTGGATTTTCTGGACGATCTCCTGTTCCAGGTTTGAAAGTCTAACTCTCATCTGTTCCTCGGAACTTTCGATCATGGCGGTTATTCTTTCGAGCGCCCTTCGGGAGGAAGCAGACGCTGCTACGTTGACGTTGTCGATACGGGTTCTCAGTTCGTCCAGAGTGGCTCTTATTGTTTCAAATTCCGTTTGAGTGGAGAGTTCGCGAACGACACCCTGGAATCTATTTTCGATAACCTGTTCCAAGTTTCTCGTAAGATTTTCCAGGTCCGTCCGATTCAGTGTCTCCTGAGGAGGGATCAGGGTTTGCAACTCTCGTCGAATTTCCTCAACCTCCGGTCTAACGGTTGAAGGTTGAACCTGCGGCGTCCCCTTGGAATCTACGTTAACTATCGGGTTTAAGGCCTTATAGGGGAAAACGTAGGTTTTCGTTTTGGGGGTTCTCTTCTTTCTTTTCTGTTGAACCATTTTTAACCCAAACAATAATAAATCTTTTTTGTATAATCAAAGTTCATACAAAAAATAATTAATTAGGGAATAATGTTAGGACTTACCGACTCCCAGTATGCCTTGGTGTTTTTTGCCTCCGTGCCCGTTATCGTTCGGGCGGTACTGATGTACATTTACACGGGCCCTAACCCCCTGCAAAAGAACATTTTCCTGGTAACACTTTTCGTGTTGTTGTCGGTCTTGTCAATCTACGTTTACTACCGGATTACGGCGAGCTAGGGTTTCTAAGATATCGTAAAGTGTGTTAACGGCCTCCTGCATCACCTCGAAGGAAGGCCCGGAGTTGACGATGGTTCCTCGGCGCATCTGTAAGGTAAGCCATTGATCAAGTTTGTTCTCCAGATGAACGAATTTTAAGGGAACGGACCCACTCCACCCCATCGAGGAGGAAAGATTATCGTAATTGATAAAAATGTCAAATTTGTCCTGAGGATGATCGTTTACACAAGAGACAAACTCCTTGAGGAAGGTTTCCTTGGTACAGTTTTGGAAGCTGGTCTTTAGGTAGTTCTCGATGTTGTAACTGAAGTTGATCATCACGGTATCCAGAGAATCCAGTGTCAGTGATTTCTTCTCGAACAACCCTCCTGATTCCCGTATATTTCGGAAGAACTGTTTCACCTTGTCCTTAAGTTCCTCGGTCAGAGTTTCCGTTTTCGGCGGGAGAATGGAATTGATAACCGGAAGCATTGTCGGGAAATAAGGATGTCGATTAATTTCCTCCCAGGATGCTCCCTGTTTACATGAATCAATAAAGTCGTTCGTCCTCGAAATTGTATCGACGATAAGTTCCGCCATCTTCCGGGCCCGTTTCAAGGACCGGTTTCCACACATATGCACTCCCGCGCAATGAATCTTCACCGATCTTATCTTTCCACATTCCTTGTCCGTGATTTCCATCGTGATACTGTTCTTAAATTCCGTATCACTTTCCTTGACAACTCCCCCGTCCTCGGATTCTCTTTTCAGACCTTCGTGTTTATACGTGACGGCCTTAAATTCATCCGTTTCGAAGAGGGGCAGGATGTCGAAAATCTTCGGTAGATTAAGATTTGATGAAAACCTACCTATGGCCGTAATTGTCTTAGGAGCAGTTGTTTCGAGGTTCGGAGTGTTCAGAAGTTTGTTCGTCATTCCGAGGCGTATGCGACTATTTTATAAGTACCTAGGTTATTTAGTCAATTATAAAATTACCCGACCTATACTTTTTTATAAGTCATCTTTGTTCCAGTGGTGGTTAATAATAAAAGTTTACGAATGATGACGACGCATCAACAACATCAGTCGATTAATATGAAACCGTCGGTTAAGGTTTCTGTTAAAAGCCCAGTATCCCCTCCGAGAGAAACCTCCATCGTCGACGTGTCTAAGGTGGTGGGTATTTCGGTCGGATCGCCCGTTAATGAGGTAACTCTGGGAGGAAAGGTTAAGGGATATTTAGGAGGGGAAACAGCATTGATTTTCATAGGAATTATGGTCAGTATCGTCTCCTTGGCGGTCTCTCTCTGGTCCATGCACAAGAATTCTTTACTGACCAAACGTTTGACAGAGTTGAACTCCTCAATGGTGGATATCATCGTCGAGTCAAAGAGAGAATTACCGGCGGAATCCCCCCCGAGGTTAACAAAGGCGAATAGTGAAAGAAAAACCTTAACTACAACGTTACCTAAACCCTCCTCGGTATCCCAGGCACAGGCTATCCGGGAACGGTTGAGGGAAAAAAGAGCCTCCAATTTAGAGTCAAGGCTCGCGCTCGAGGAACAATCTAGGAAGGCAGACGAGGTTAGGGCGGAACAAGAGAGGCTTTTACAAAAGCTTCAGCTCGAAGCCGCAGAGAATAGAAAGGAGATGGAAAGGAACCAGGCGGCGATCCTCGTCGACGCAAATAAGTCGTTAAGGGAGCTCCGTGAAAGAAAGAATATTAAACCCATCCCGATCATGGAGACCGATCCCAGAAAACGCTTCCCGGAACCGGAAAACCCCGCATCCGAGATACTTAGTTTAATCCTTCCCAAAAATATAGGTAAACCAAGAGATGTTGATAAAATTTCATTTGACACGAAAATTCTTCCGATTATCCCTCCCGGCGAGGTCCAAAATCTCTTCCAGACACAAGAGGAAAGGATCGAAATCGACGTCGATGATCTAGAACGAGACCTATTGTTCCTCAAGGGCTAGGGGGTATTATTGATCGATAATGTCAAATATCTCCTTCAGGATTACCAACTGTTTCTTAAGAGTGGCGACACTAAAATTAACCAGGAAGTCGTTTTCGTCCCAGGGGTACCCGTATCTTCTCGTTATGTACATTAAAATCAATCTTTGATTCAAGTTCGATTTTCTGCCGTGGGTGGGCATCCTGCTAAATATCTCCTTCTGAACAAGACAGTCCGCCAGGATATCAAGATGATGATCCTTCGTGTCCGGGAGTTGAGAACCCCAGAGCTTATTGGCGATTTTCGAAACCATGTTCGTCCACCTTCCAAGCGACAGCTCCGTGAGGGCGTCATCGATCATTTTTCTCGACGTACCTTCACGATTACCCTTCTCGTTAAGGGGGAGTTTCTTAACATCCTCTTTCGGAGGGAGCTTGTAATAATGACAGACGTAACGCTCGACCTTTGGGATTATCCCTCGAGGAATTTGATCATCGAACTTACCCTCAAAGGCCAAAAGTTCATTCTTAAACATAATGAACGTCTCCTTGGCATTCTTTATGTCCTCGATACTCAATCGATAATCCTCGGTGGTTATGACCTCCATGTTTATAAGCGAAAGTTTATCATTCGCTCTCTTGACGACATCAGCGAAAGAAGGCAAATTACCCTTCCGTTTCGAAGAGGATGCCGATGGTTTGGAATCGGTTGTCGTTTCTGAATCCGTAGGGAGGTTCGTTATTGGTATTTGTTCCTCATCAATCGTTTCGTCGCCATTTTCTCCATTTTCATTTCCTTCTTCACCGTTGTCCTCCGCGTTAACTTCCCCTTCATCGTCCATCTCCTCGTCGTTCCCTTCGATTATCATCTCCCTGAACTTTTTATCATCCGTCGATCCAAAAACATCCCCGGTCGCCGACTTTAACCCCTTGGGAACGTCAATGTAACGAGAGGCGTTCTTAATGTACTCGTCAAGAATTTCCTCGAAATATCCTTCTTCTCCTCCTACTCCTACTCCTTCGACAAAGTTACCCGGGTCGTTACGTATGCTTCTGATTAAATTATTTTTCGTTTCCTCGATCTCCCTTTGATGGAAACTCATAACGATGATACAGATCGTACGAGGATTCATGTAGTACGTCCATTCAATCTCCTTACGACAGGCGTAACAGAACAATTTACCACCGACCATCCCCTGATCCCGGAAATTGATAATCGGGAACATACAGGATGGGCAATACCCCTGTTGAAGATAGTTTACGGAACAATGTTTGGAAAAGAGATAAAGAATCGTGTACAACCAACGTTGATCCGGGTTAACGGCCTCCTTCATGGCGTTTCTTAAAACAACCGGTAGATACTGAATCCATGACTCCGGGAAGTCGTTATGGAGGAACCTGTTCTGTTGAGCGTATCGTGAACGGAAGTTCTTCCCGACCCCGCTGTTCATCAGACAGTTCTTGTCGGCGTTGGCCACGAGAGTCATGGCCTTGCACATTTCCCTCTTCCTGCGATATGTATTTGGGGAGTCGGTGGTTTTCGGTTGAACGTAGGAGATCAACGTCGGGGATATTTTCTTCAGGGAGATATCCAACTTGACAAATTCCTTTGCCTGGGAGAAATAATCCTGAACGTTCCTAATAAAGGCTATTCTTGACGAGGGGGTATCTCGACGGTATCTCATAAAATCGTTGCATTTCTCAAGAACGTCCTTGGTTACCTTTACGTAACGTTGATAGTTAATTCTCGCCGTCACGATCTTCTTCACCATCCGATCCTTACGCTTCTCATCAGAACAGAACTTCAGGTTAAGATAACGCCTCTTAAGATTTTCCAACTTTTCAGTCAGGTGTTCCAGGACCCCCTTGTGAATGTCCTCGATGGAAATGGTTTCATCCCATTGACCCTCCAGGGCAATTTGTATACTATCTCCGGTAATAACCGATGATTTATCATCCAATGATGAAACGGATTTCGATCGCAACATAATAAATATATTATTCCTGTTTTTTTCCAATTATGTCTGGATAAATTTTTCAATTCTTTATCGTTTTTATAGAATTGAAAAATACACTTATCGTAAGTTTACTAGTTAATTATTTAAGCGGAGGGAGCGGGGACTGCGACCGGCGCGGGGGCTGCCTGCTTGGGAGCAGACATGTTACGCTTCATCATCTTGTAGGCCTCCTCGGCGGTGGGGATGATGGCGTTGATCTGAGGGAAGAACACAAAGACCAAGTAGACCAGGCCGAAGAAGAGGAGAGACCAGAAGAGGATCTCCGCGGACGACTTCATGGCTGCCTGGATAGCGGGGGTCGAGACGGGCGTTGAGAAGTGGTTGTAGTGAGCAACGAAGAAGTTGTACACCCCGAAGAACAGAATCACGGAGAACACCTGGAAAGGACCCTGGAGGAGGTGACCAGTCACACCGGCAAGGATCGCCGTCAAGGGGAACAGGAACTTAGCAATCACCTTACCGTACTGAGTGCTGTTGAAGTTAGAGTACGCGATGAATGCGGTGAGGCCGAGAGCCAAGGCCAAAAACGCCACATAGGTGGTGTTAAGGCGGAGAGACTTGGAGTTCATGCCGGATGCCATAAGACGATCAACGATGCTGCCACGCGAAGACATTTTTTGTTGTAGTTTTGTTTTTTGTTAACTGTGTTTTACATTCATACGCACAGGGGGGTTTTTTTAGAATCGCATTTCACAGTGTTTTACTCGTAACGGGGGATCGAAAAATGGAAATTACGAGACCTTTCTTTATGCCTTGCACTTCTCGTGAATCTTCTCCAACATGATCATGATCTTCCTATTCTCGGCCGAGAACGATCCGACGCCGGCGATCAAAACCCCGAATAATATCAGCACGAGAACCACCTGAATGATTCGACTCTGATCCAAACTGAGCATAGAGTGTCCGTCGAGATCCGGTAGGGGGTTGGTGTTCTGAACGGTCATCATCTCGTCGTGAAGCAGTGAATAGGCCTTTGAAGAACCGAACAATCGATAAAGAATACTCCCGATGTCGATCGACTCAACAACCGTCTGTCCTATCTGTGTCAAGGTTCCATCCTCCGGGAAGTAAAGCTCCTTATCGCTCATTCCGGAACGATCCTTCCAGATAGGGAAAACGTCGGAGAATGTCATGGAGCTGCTCGTTTCCTCATTGATGGTCTTAAGAAGTCGGTACTTCAGACAAACGATAATCAAACTTAATTTATACTTGATGTCCCACCAGAGCTTCTCCGCGGAATCAAAGTTACAATCCTGCATCTGAATACTCTGGAATACCGCACGTTCCACCCTAAGTCTTGCCTCCCCGATATCTCCGTTCTGAGAACTCTGTTCAACGGCGTCCACTATATTCTTATCATAAGGTTCCGCCTCGACACCGGCCTCCTGGGGGGTCATACGAATCCGACTGTTGGACGAACGTCTCCTAATTCTCTTGAAAACCATCGGCGCGGGAGTGGTCCCTGGGGAATCCGGCTGTTGATGTTGTTGTTGGGGGGTGATCGGTCTGGAGGTTGTAAAGTCGTTGGGGAAAAACTCACAGATCATGGCGTAGTACATCTCCCTGCCGACAACCCTGGCTAAAGTGCTATCCGGGATAAAAAGGGAATTTTTCCATCCGCTTCTTTCCATCTCGACGAACATCCCGACATCCCCTTGATCCTTTCCGCTAGGGAAGATGGCGATCTCCATCGTCTTGCCGTGGAAAACTCTCCTCATTTCTCTATATTTATAGGTACCTTTTTTGATTAACGATATCAAGTAATGAGATTAATCAAAAAAGGTAATAATAGAAAAATGGCCACCGGGAAATCCAAGAAGTCCGGAAAGACAAGGGGAAGAAAAAGGTTCAATATAAGATTGCGGGCTGCGAGAAACAAAGATTTAACCAATCTTAGAAAAGAAGAAAAAAAACCACCAAGGTCGTAATTCCAGGTAAAAGTGTTAAAAAGGCTATCGAGGCTTATAAAAAGAGCCTACAACGCTACGAAGAGGAGATATTCAAGGGCGTCAACTTTACGACCAATACAGGTAGACTATTCGACATTATACCCAAAGAAGATGACATCGATAGTTTGTTCGACGTCTTTCACAGTATCGTAAACAATACAGTTATTTTGGATCGTACCGTAGATATTGATATCTATCAATTTTATGGGTACGATAAAATAAATTTAAATGAGCTTCATCCAGACGTTGACCCGGACCTTTTAAGGAGGTATGGAAAGGATCTAGACGTTAGACACCCTGAAGATGAAAAAATCGTTATCTCAGAATCTAGAGGTGTTGAAATTTCAGACTATCAATATCCTATTTACGTCCTTCCCAGTGTGCCCGTCATGTCCGCCCCGGTTGTTCTTACGCCGTCCCAGGTTGAAGAAGTAGAAGAATTTAAACAGGTTCTTGCATTTTACTCTGATCCTCTGCATGATTTCAAGGCTAACAGAATGGACAGTTTATCTAAGGATAGTGCGAGGTTTGTCGAACTTTACATTGAACATCTAGTAAACGAGACTCAACGAACTCTTTCTAAAGGTGTTAGTGATAAGATTTCGCTGATAAACAACGCCGAAAATATAACCTTCAACAATATATTTAATAGGGTTGTTGATGTTGGTAGTGAAATGAAATCGAACATTATGCTACAGATGGATGTCAGTGATAAGAAAATTGTTGAAAGAGTCAACATTTGGGCTAAAAAATTCCTTGCATTAAGCACTCAATTGATACGAGATGCCGCTGGAACAGTTTATATCAAACGTGCAGGATTCCAACCATCAGAAACAGACATTCCGTTCGAAAGAGCGTTTGACGCAGCTGGAAGAAGTGATTTCACCCAGAGTAGAATTGTCGATTATGCAACACATATTTTAAGATACCCCGACAATCTTCTTATCAACAACGATACAACCACTACATTTTTAAGTTCGGGTGTTACAGTAAGTCCATCATTAGTAGGACTCCCTACTCCGGGAAATAAAATAAAGATTGTTGTTGACAAGTTCGGTGAATTAGAAGGAGGTAAGGCAAGCGTTCCTAACGTCGGGAATGCCATAGTTAATATTCTTACTAATAATGGTGTTTCTCTTAAAAAGACGTTAAAGAAAGGATATTTCCTTAGTGGTCATGAGGGGTTACCAGAAGGGGTAGTAAGACAAATTTGGACTTTGCTCAACTTAAAGAGAGCGGGTGATCAGGGCCAGGTTGAGTATGCCATCGCGAAATCAACTCCTCAATTACCAGTTTTTATCGAGACGAGTGATTACATGGCTGCTGTTTATGGTTTGCTCGTTAGGGCGAATCTCATCACTAAGTTCAAGGAACCTACAAAATCCGGTAAGACTTATGTCCTTATCCGAAACTTCGCGAGTGAACTAACGATAGAGGATGCTAGAAAAATATTCGCGAAGGTTTACTCTGACAATTTATCGACCGCTAATGTTCCGTTAAATCAAGTTCTCGCCTCCCTTTACGGTATTTTGGGTGAGGTAAATAATACGCAGGTTGAGGTTGTTCTTGGATGGGTTAAAACTATCGAATCTTATAATAACTTTAAACAGTTTTACGATAAATTTGTATCAAATCTATCAAGATTCTTTACCGATCTACAAAGTTTTAGTCCGACCATAAGAAATATGCTTAGATACGGTACCGCCGTAAAATTATTCTTGGATAGTAACGTTCAGGGCAGTTATGGTAAGAATGCCATGGTTAATTTCGCAAACGTATTGGTCGCATTTTCAACCGCTGTTTTAAATATTTCTAATTCGACGAATGATTATTTCGGACCAATAAAGCAAGATATTAAGCTTAAACTCAGTAGTCTTTTCGTATTTGGAGAGGAGACCTTGATCAAGGTTAACGAATTTGTCTCTTACATCCGAAATAAGAAAGATGTACTTAAAACCACTCTCTCTGTAATAGCTCGGTCTAGCGGTAAATCCTCTACTTCAAAACTTCTGGATAACTTCGATCTGTACGAAAGTTACGTCGATAGTTTGTTCGAACTTGTTGTTAGTATAAGTCGTCTTGTTTATAATCCTTAAGCATTAATTGCAGTAATATGAATAAAAAGTAACCCTTCCCCCTAACGGAAGTTTTCTTAATTAGACCAAAATTAAGAAAACCAAAACAATTTAATATGACGACGCCCACTTCCTCCTCCTGCTTCGTCTGTTTAGAACAGGAAAGAGAGGGTGGTTCGAGATTCAAACGTCTCTGCCAAACCTGCCTGGAATCAGCCATTTGCCAACGATGCGAGGAGGAGGCGCTAAACAATCCGTCAAACCCGGACGTTCTTACCAACTGCCCAATCTGTCGACGCCAGGTTCAGAACAGCGTCATTATAGATAAGATTGTTTTGGTTAGTCACTGGCAGCCGATCGTCTTCATTACCTGGTGGTTTTACGGCCTTGCGGCCCCTCTTTGGCAAAAGTTCGTCGTTCTTTACCTCTCGAACGTCTTCCTAAGCGGACTCTCCCGGAAAATCAACAACAAGGTCGACAACGGTAGACCTTCCGGTTTTATCAAGAGGTTCAAACTTCTCAACATGTTGATCCACACCCCCTACCTTATCCTCGTTGGCCTGTTTGATCATAATCCTCTCGACCCCGACCTCGCCTTCAACAGCTATCTACTTAGTCACCTGGGGTTTCCGGTTTCGTTTTTCCTCCTGGGGAAACTTCTACAAATCCTCTAAACGACCAACCTTGACAAGATATCAAATTAAAAGAATATCATCTTAATTTGATATATTTCCACATGAACGACACTTTACTTATCCTGGGGCTCTTAACTTGGCTAATACTCTTTCTCGACGATCGCTTCTTCACCATCTGGAAACTCTGGAGGGAACGTAATAACCTACAACTAACAAAGGGGATTTTCCCGATCGATAACTACGGAACGGTAGTCTGGAGGGAACCTAAGCGGTCACCGTTGTCGAGAAGGTCGGTTTTCAATCCATCCATTATCTTTGATCGTCAGAGGGATCGTTGGTTGGTCGCCTCCAGATACACCCGTGGAAGAAGAACCGGTCAGTGTTTGATTCAGTATCTGGCGGATGACGACGATGTACTCATCCGCGGTGAAACCTTCCGGGCGAGCATTCTTATCTCCGTTTTCGATCGTTCCTTCGAGAGGAAACTTGAGGAGTTTCCGGTCTACGTCAAACGTTATTCGGGGTCCGTTGATCCTTTGTTTTGGCAGGGGGAGGACCCCAGGGTTTTTATCGAAACCGGGGAGTTGATGATTCAGTCGACTCTACATTCCGTCGACGGGAAACGTCTCCTGGCACACGGGAGTTTGGAAACCAGAGATTCAAGGGTTATCTACGTCCCGAAAAGAATCATAAGGAGCCAATTTGACGAAAAGAACTGGTCGGCAATTTCAAACCGGAACGGAGTCTTCCTAACCCACGTCCATCCGAGATGGAAGGTTGCCAAGTTAACCGGGGAGAGTTCAGTTCCGGATTTTATTCTCGACGCGGAAGCCCCTGAAATTCTCCGTGGTTTACGTTGTACCTCCGGATGCAAACCCTTCAAACCAACCACCTTGATAACCTGTCTCCATTCAACCCACCCCTACCGAACCTACCTCTGTGAGCTGGACTCAAGAACCTTGCTTCCCATCAGACTTAGTCAACCTCTGGAATTCGGTTCCGGGTTAAACTACATCGAGTTTCCGTCCGGTTTGGAGGTTAGGGATAACGAGGTGTACTTCGGGGTGGGGTTAGATGACATCGAGTTCCAAATCTTCAAAACCACGAAGGAGGTTATCGATAATTTACTTACCATAATTATTCGAAACCCTCTGAAACCCTAATCGATACTTTTTTCTTGAGAGGGGATGGTAAATAGTTAACCCACTTTAACTATTTATTTTAATTTGGTTTTGACAAGTTATACTTCAATTTTTTCAATATTTTCCGGGTCGACGGGGTTCTCCCGTTTCGAGATTGCCAGCAGTCTCTTAACGATGATCGTCAGGAGGGCGGTAATGTTCATGTTTAATTTCGATAATCCCTGGGTTATCATTTTATTTACACGAGGGATGAAACTTGACAAATTATATACTTTTTAGCAGGCCTTGACGAGAGAGCAGATCTTCTCCGGGGTCACGTTGTTCACGATAAGTTGGATAAGGTTGGGAAGTTCGGCCTGGATGAACTGCTGGCACATCGGTTGGGCGTTCTTGGGCAGGAGGTTGCAGGTTTTCTCCAAAACGGCCTCGATAACGGCCTCGGATTTCTCGCCGGCGAGCTCCTGTTCGGCAAACTTAGTAACGTACATGCAGAGAACACACTTGATACCGTCCTCATTATCAACAGCGCCGAAGGCGGATTGAACAAGTGGTTGACCTGAATAGACACTCGATTCGATACCGCATTCGTTCTTACCACGGAGAATCTTGAAGTAACCGTTGTCACCCCAGGTTGTATCCCAGGAGTTCTTAATCAACCAGTACGGCATGTTCGACGCGGAATCGATTCCCCAACCGACAAGTTCCACGGCGTGACCTCCGAGCAGAGAACCGCTGACATGGTGATAAACGCCGGACTTGTAGGCCATAAAGTCCTGATACACCTCGAAGGCAACCTGTACCGGGCCGTTTGTCATCAAATCCTGACGAATCACATCAACGGTGCTCCTTCCAATTATACTTCCGGTAAGATGCTTGTAGTTTGCCGCCTTGTAGTATTTGATCGCCGAGCCATCCGCACATTTAGTAGGACATGTTCCGGAATCCCCGGCTCCTGAGGTGTAGGGCTCGCAGGTGTCACTCGTAATTCCGTTAGAAACCAAATATTCCCAGGCCTTGTCGAGATAACCTCCCTGACAACCCATGTTTCCGGAGTCGCATGACACAAGTGTTTGAGGAGAGAGAACTACGTCAACAGCCCCCTTGGTGGCGATGCAGAAGCGATCCGAAAGAGCCTCGCTTGCCGAGAACGCCCAGCAAGATCCACATTTCATTTGGTTACGTACCGGATGAACGCAGGCTCCGAAGGCCTGACGACCGTCAAAGTTGTCCGGAAGAGTGGAATCCCTGAAGCTGAATTTAGAAGTGCACAGACCGATAATTGAACAAACATACGGAGGGGAAATCTTCTGGATTAACGCGTTAATGATGTTGTCGGCAACATTCTCTACCAATCCTTGACATCCGGCCTGGAATTCCTTAGGAACGATATTACAAACTTCCTCCAGGAGCTGTTCGACCTGGCTTGCCGTTGCATTGATGGGAAGTTTGGACTCGACCCATCCAATGGCAAATTCGCAAACGTCGCACTTGATATCATTGTCGTTTTCAAGGCCGCTGCACTTGCCGTGAACGCTGCAGCGGCAGGTTCCATCGCATTCATCACAACAATATTCAAGACCATGGCAACAGTTTCCATCTAGACAACAATCCTCACTTACTACAGCCGGTTTAATATAAACGTTGTTGATGGGGCGGAGTTTATGAATCATGGTGTTAACACGTCGTTCGTGATTCTTGTTCAGAACCGTACCCATCATCTGACGAGCATCCTCCAGGTCCATTCTGGTGAACTCCGATTCCGCGGCGTTCCAAAGTGCCCGGGTGTTGATCTCATCGATCATCTCCTTAGGGGTAACATGTTCGGCCTTTACGATGAAAGGGGCGATAACGGCCAGGCCGAAGGCCGCCAACTTAACAATCTTACTTAGTAAGAACATTTTTCGTGTTTGGGTTTGGGGTTGTTTTTGTTAAACTAGAAAATAGTTAAGGGGTAAATTTTTAGAGGGGGTACTTTTTCTCCGGAAAACATAAAAAGGGTAATTGTAACCAGGGAGATGATCAGTAAGACGGTGATCGATACTAAGAGAAAGATTAGTCTTTTAAGGTTTCTCTTTATGACAATTTGTATTGTCGGGGTTTGTGCGACTTTGATTTTACTTTTTACTGTCCCGGATTTGGCCTTTATTATTCTTACATGTTTGATGTGGGGGGTTATTGCCATTAGCTCCAGGTATTTCTATCATAGGATCGAGGTTTTGAAGTTGGAGATTCAGAGGATTTCCACCGTGGACGAACCCTATCAACAAATGGGTTACCCTGTCACGGAAAACGGTAAAATGATTGATCAGCATCCTCCTCTTCAGCATCAGCAGCCTCCGACTTATCAGGCCTATCCTCCGCCTCCTGGGATTTACGCCGTTTACCCGATATCTCGGGGTGAATTTGTCTTTGATAATCCCCCGCTTCCTCAACAATCCGTTAACAAGATTTAGAGTTTCGATCGAATGAATTTCATATCGGCAGTCATGTACTCCTCGTACGTTAGACAGTTTTCGAATTTCGGTACAATGTCGTCTCCAAGATCGTCCTTAATTCCCTCCCCTCGGAATTCCAGGTATTCGGTCGCCCTCCGATTGACTCTGAAAGAGTACAACCCCTTCAACGTTCTCAACCCCTCGGCTCCGAATTGTATGACGATGTCATCGATGTTATCGATAATGAACTTCTCCGCCTTTCTGGATTTGGCGGATCGATGTTTCGTAAGAGTCTTGTAAACCTCCTTCATTAAAGTCTTTCCTTCTTCATCCGATATAGTTTCTGAAATACTATGGGATTTGTAATATTTCTTCATGACTTTCTTATTTCTCTTATGGATCGCACAAACCGCCTTGTTAAATCGATGTTCGATCATTTGTTCAATCCGATAATAGTTTTTTAATACTCAAATTAAGAAAAACAATTGTCCCGCCGTTGGATACTTTTTTAAACAATATCCACCTCCTCCGGGACCTCGGTGTTCGGGAGGAAGTTATTGAGGGAGTGATTCTTGATCATGCTGATGTTGGATACAACCGGGAAAAGGGCGATTCCGCGGACGTTCTCCAGGCCGGCGATACAACTTACCGGATCGTTAAGGACACGATAAACCCTTATTTTAGGAAACCGATTAATGTCCTTAAGATAAGTTTCTGAAATTCCCTGAGCCGGGTTGTAGGTGTAGGAAGGTAGGTTGTACTTCTTGGAAAGATGGATCGCCTGAGTCCCCCCTAACGAATGCCCGCAGACGACAATCGGTACGAAGGGGTGTTTTTCACGTATTCGTTCGATCTTTTCCACCGCCATCTTGAACCTCTCGGTTTGATGCTCCCTGCCGAACGTCAACAGGACGTCCGTTAGGATATCGTCTAGTTTCTTAGGATTGGTTCCTCGGAAGGAGATAATTATTCTCGTTACCACACCGAGACGTTCACCGTTCATGTAAACCACACTGTTTTCATCAGAGTATTCCGGATGTAGGGTAAACTCGTTAATTCTCTTGATGGGTTTGCTCGAAAGAAAACGATAGGACGCGTGGCTGAAGATAGCGTAGAGTCGTTCCTCATGTTCCATGGAATTAAAGGAACTCCGGGTTTTCATATGAGGGATGTACATCTTGTACGTTTGGATGAGAAGGTCGCATAATTTCCAGATGTCGGGTTTCTTGATACTGGCGGAGGTATTGGCGATAAACATCCCGACTCTCGACGAGTAGTAACGGGCCGCCCGGGAAAACTGATTCAACAAATTCATTGAGGGTTTTTATTTATTCAGGGGGTTGTGGTTACGGAGCTGTAGGTTGCGAACTGTACGATCAAGGGGATCATAACTCCAAACACGGCGATAAGAACCAGTTGTGAGCCGTTCAGTCTTCGATTCAGCTGATACCGAGAACACATTTCGTAGGTCGTACGGAGCTTAAAGATCAGGTAAATAACGAGGGCTACGGAGATAAGTGACGTTAACATAAGCATCCTACCGTGTCCATTCGAAACGTAACCGTCCTGAATACATCTCGCATACAACCCGAGGGTTACCAGAATCGATATCGGAAGCAGGTGGATAATCACCCCGCTCCTGACACGTTCTCCGTAGATATTGTGTAGGAAGAAGGTAAAAATCAGAGGTACTATACCGAAAACCAACTGGAGAACCTTATCCTCCAGGAAAGGAATTCCGCTGGCGACATTCGAATTCTGATAATTGTAAACGAGAATAATACCGGCGATTACGAAGTAGACGGCATAGGACATTAAAATTGTCGAACGTCTCCCGATATCCCCTTTGATGGTTTTCTCGATATTCTCCAACGCCTTAAGTCTTTGTTCAACGGGGAGTTTTCCGATGTTAATTTCGGCATCCACCAAAGCCTCGGCGACCGTACGGATGTCCTGCTCGTTACGGAAAAGTCCGTGATATTCCGGTCCCAGGGCGCATTCCTCGCTCTCCTCCTCCTCCTGTTGCTGTTGTTTATAATCCATCTCAATCGATCTCACCTCGTAACGTTCTTCCTGTTTAGGGAGTTCGGATATTAATTTTCTTCTAGCCCCCAGGGTACACTCCTCCGGACTCTTCGGCCAGGAACACTCCGGAAGCTCCTTAATCAGCGGGACCTGGAGGGCCGACCTTGTAAACCTTCTAACGGATGGATTGAAATTTCTCATGATTGATATTCTCGATTATTTTGTTAATGGTTCGAGATATCGCAGCCGGGAGGAAAACGGTACGTTTTCTGTTGGGGATTTTCCTCCTTGGATTTTTTGACCCGGGGTGGGGAGGTTTTGTAACTTTTTCTTTGTGAGGGGGGTATTAGTGGAGTAAGGGTGGTTAGGATTTTTCAATTTCTTCATCCATTTCCCGGAAGACTTTTTCCACCCGGCTGCGATATTCGTCAAGGGGGGATTTTAAGATTCCTGTCTTACATGATTCAACAAATGATTGATAGTCAAGAGGTTGTATTTCACTGAATTCGGAAGGAGGGGGGATAAATTCCGAACGTCGACTGATGAGACGGGTTTCGTTATCGATAACCCTTGAGTGAACTACACATGACGGGAAGTTGGTAAACGCCGACAGGATAAAACCACCCGGGTTAAATTGTTTGGTTCCGTTAGGATATTTCTTATTCCAAACTCTCCCCGAGGGCCAGAAGACAACGACCATGGGTTCCGGACTTTGTATCATCTCGAAGGCGAGAGTTTCGAATGTACTCTTCATCGAATCCTTGTTATTCTTATCGATAATAATTGCCCCGTAGAGTGGATTCAGGAAAACCCTTTCGAATATTTTCTTGACGGTGGAGTTCAAACTAACGTCATGAACAACCCTCATTCGATAACCCTCGGGTACGAAGCTTAAAAATGTGAAGATGTCGACCAGGGAAGGAACATGTTGAGTCATGATAAAGAACTTTTCCGGCAGGGGGGTTACCGGTTTGGCGGATATCTCCACGAACGGACAATAAGAACTGACATGTCCTAATACGATCTGTTTGGAAATCTTGAATTTATCGTCCGAGAACAGTTTGTTGTAAAGTTGCATAACCCCGGAAAGAAAGGTTGTGGTCGATACCGTCATATTCTTAATCATCCCGGGGGTTGTTATTAGAGGATTATTCTTCACAAGTATACCTTCGTAGCCTTTGTTGTTCCCGGTCGTTAAAATCTCAACGGAACTCCTGGTAAGCCAGTAGGGAACGAACGCCCAGATAACAAAGACGGTCAAAAGAATTCTTATCGTAATTGGATTGATAAACCTCCATCCAAGAAGGAGAACAACTCCCGCGAAAACAACGTCTAGCAGTATCCTGGCGGCTCTTCCGTCGTCGATGCTCCGTTTACTTAGTTCCCCGAACGTCATTACTTTCTCGTTTTTGTAAAAAAGTATATAAATTGATTTCCTTGGTGGTTCGGAAAGAGAATTAATAACCGACCATTATCAAACAAAGACCAAAGACGAATCCCGTTACAGATTACAATTCCTACACGATGACTGTTATGGAACCTGTCACGGTTTTCAATGCCGATGGAACTATCTACTCCAAGTACTTCGTTGACCAGAAAGGTCGTAAGACTGGAATTCTGACCAAGTACTTCCATTCAGGGAAGGTTCGTGAGGTGTCGAATTACAAGGAGGACGTTCTGGACGGATCCTCGATCAGTTATTTCGAGAACGGAAAACTCCGGGGGGTAACCAACTTCTCCAACGGACTCCTCAAGGGGTTTTGCCGAATCTATCACGAATCCGGGGAGATATTCTTCGAGCGGGAGTTTGACAACGCCTGGATTGACAACGCCTGGATTTTCTAATTTCAGAGTACAACATCAATATTAAGATAAAATTTATTTTTTCCATCCATGTGTGTGTGAAAAAAATAAATATTGAATAAGGTTTCCCAACTCCCACCTGTTAAAGTTTCTGGGAGGTTAGCGCCGCCTTGGCGGATTCAAGCATCGTTTGGATTTTAAGTAACGGGAACTCGTTGAAAACCAACCCATCAATGTTGGATTCCTCGAGATTCTGACTGAAGGTGTTGTTCACCCCGGTGAGGTAGTCGCCGACGGTAGAGAGGGCATCGGCAACCTCGTCAAAGACCCTCCCGAGATTGTCCAGACGTTTCTCGTTGACCAGTCTGAGCTCGTTCATGAACATGTTGGTAAATTCTCTGGAAACTTCGTGGACGGCCTCTCGATAATCACGATAGTCCTCCTCGTACACCATGGGGAGTACCGAAATACGGAGTTTCTCATGGAATGTCTCTTGAGAGAATTTGTAGATGTACTCAACTGTACGAATTACACCATCCTTCCCCGTAACACCGCCCGGAGGACGGGTGATAACGACCATCACCCCCTTCCTTCCGTTAACGATGACGACCCCTTTGATCGATTTTGGCATGATGTCCGAAATCATCTTCCGTAAACTTTCGTCAACACCCAAGGAAGTTGATAGGAAGGAAGCCTCGTCCTGGTTCTCAGCGGGGAAAACCGTAACATGTTCCAAACCCGGGATGTAGGTTTTCGAGTATTCGGCAAACACAAACTGACCACCAACGTTAATACGATTAATTACGACATCCGTGTCATTAATTGCAAAACCCTTTAAGTTCTTTGTTTCGACGGTTCGTGTTTTAACGGGCGCCTCCATATTTTATGTGTTTTTTGTAAACCTATAAAATGTTTTTATTTAACCTTTTAGTCCTCTTCCTCACCGCCTCCTGCTCCGAAATCGTCTCCCTCATCCATTTCCTCAAGTTCCTCCATCTCCTCGAGTTCCTCATCCTCCTCCGAAATGTAGTTTTCGTCCACCGTACGTTGTTCGCCGGGGTTAAGATTCTCCTCAACCTTGGAGGTCGAGTACTTATGTCCGACGACGAGCATGTAACCAAACTCCTTGGTCGAGAAACTACTAATGTAGGAATCGTTCGACCAGGCGATGATCTGTCCGGGAAGCGCCCCTAGGTAACGAATAACAATGTCCGTGTGATGAACGGACGGGAAGTTGTTCTCCGTAATTTGACAGTTGGGGATTTTCTTAAATTCCCGTTCAGTCTTAATCATCAAATGAGACGCCAGGAGTCGAATCTTGTCAAGGTCGCCGAGAATTTCCTGCTTAGGGACCAACCAGTGCTGGAAGTAATCGATGAAGAGCTCCGAGATGTAGAAGATTTCAACCCCTTGACGACGATAAACAACCAACTTCTCCAGTTCCTTTCGGAAATCCTTCTCCTCGCCGACGTAGACCGCGATCTTACCGGCCACCGGCTTGAAACCGTCAAGGGAATAATCACCAAGATTCAAATCACCGACGAACAGAACCTCCGTGGTATACTTAAATGTTTCTATTAATTGATCCTCCGTACGATTCAACTCCCAACGCCCGCCGCGGAAGAAGAACTCCCCGACCTTCAAAACCTCGGAACCCTCCGATTCAAGATAGGGGTAATAATTGTAGGTTGTTTGGGTGGGGATGACCTGCTTTTCCAAGACGTAGGCCTTAGGGCCGATCCGGTTCATGACGTTCTTGATAATATCCTGAATCTTCAAACCGAGCAGGGTTCTGGTTTTCTGAATAAGGGCCGTCTCGTTAAGAGAACAATCCAACCAGGACTGCTCCTCCGGAGGGATCGCATAACCACGATGCTTCATCATCATCACCTGATTGGCCTTTGCCCTACACAGATTGTAAAGCATGGAGGCGGAGGGTTCGGCAACCTCACGAACGTCAAGGGCCATCTTCCGAACAAGATTCTTGAATTGGATCACCCCGGGAGTTGAGTCACCCTGCGGCGTCGTCATGGAGGAGGAGGAGGATGTTGAAGTTCCGCCATCGCCACCACCGCGCACGGGAACACGACGAGAAGTAGTAGTAGTTGATGCCATGGTTTCACAATTATGCGATTGCTATTTTGAATATGAGAATTGGGATTTTCGTATTCGGGTTGTAGTATACTTTTCGAACGTGTTCATGCTTATTTACTTCTTTGTCTTACGACTTTCTATTTTGGCGATGATCGATTCAATATTTTCGATGGATAAAATTTTATCGCGGAGCTCCCGGGGAATCCAACAGTCCTTGGAGTTTCCGTCCGCACGAGCCTCGTCTTCAAGCAGGGCCTTCCAACAAATCCGGACCATCGTTTCAAAATAGTTCCAGAACAAGAGCTTGTCCTGCTCGGAAACAACCTCTTGACAGGTCAAAAGCTGCCGAAACAGAACCACGTTGCGAGTATCTCCGATAACGGCCTTCAAATCCGCATCGACGACGGCATCAAGATTGAAGACGCTTTCGGCGTGTTGTTCGAAGAAGGCATTGTCGCGATTGGCAATCTCCGTCCAGTAGGTGTAGGAGTGTTCGACGAACGTCCTCAGAAGTTCCCGGGAATCAAGACGCGAAAGATACAATTCCACGAACACGGCGATCTCCCGACGAACAAAGTTATAACCTTTCTGGATGGCGGAGTTGTTAATCGCCTTAAAGTTACCGGCCAGTCCGACAACGTTTGCCTTGAACCGAGCGGCCACGTCGGGTTGCTGCTGATTGGTCGACATATTGGTTATTTAATTTTCTAATCTTTTATTTCAGTGCAGTCCTTACCAGTCTTTAAGCACTTTGTATACTTTTTCAAAATAAAACTAAGGAACCCGCTCATTTACTGAAATGAATATGAAAAGCTTGGTAGTAAAATGGATAACAAATGAAGTAAATCATAAGGATAAGAACAGTGATAACGAGGAAGAGGAGGATGGGGATGAAGTAACCAAAACCGAAAGCGATAACGAGGAGGAAGTTGAGGAAACGGAAACCGAAAGCGATAACGAGGAGGAAGTTGAGGAAACGGAAACCGAAAGCGATAACGAGGAGGAAGTTGAGGAAACGGAAACCGAAAGCATTATTAAGTATGAAGAGGGGGGAGAGGCAGCGATGGCCGTGCAGAACAAGCTCAATGTGCAGGCACTGCCGACACGCAGCTACCTTGAACAGACAAGTGTGCCTGTGCTGCTGCAGGGCCTTGCATCTGTGAACCGTGAGAGTCCCGAAACCCCAATCGAGTTTTTGGCTCATTTTCTGCTGAAAAACAACCCTCAGGGCTCCACCGTTGCCGAGGGCCAGGAAGAGGAGGAGATTAGCGATAATAATGTTAATGATGATAAATCAAGGGAGTTGGAGGATGGGGAAATTATGGAATTTGATAAGGTTCATATCGGAATTTACATCCTCATATGGTTGTTCGCCGCGGAACTTCTCTTATTGCTTGATTTTCTGATAATAAAATGTTAATTACATATCTAGATAATTGTAAAAATTAAAATTTCAGTTGAGGGTGAAAAAGTATTGATTGTCAACTACTTGAAAGGGGGTTTAAATTACTCAATTAATCAAAGTAAAATAGAAAATGATCAGGAAACCGCAGGATACGTTTATGAAAAAGAGATGGGTTTACAAACTAGCCGATCTTAACCTAGACCCCTTTAAATTCCCCGACGAAACGGCCAAGGAGTACGGAAACTCATCGACGGAGGGTACAGGAACCAAGGTCGGAAATTTGGTTGCCCCGAACATCATCGTTTCGGAGGAGATGCCCGGAGGGGAAAGTCGTAAGTACTCCCTGTTCGACAACTACGTTCAGGTATATCGTATATGTGAAAACATTCGTCAAAAGGGGTCGATTCCCCATCTGTACGAGATGTGTCCCTACTTCATGAAGATTCACTTTGACCTGGACGTCAAGATGGATTTCTTCGATGAGATGGATATTGAGGAGTCGGAGTTAAAGTCCCTTTTCCAGGTTTCCGGTGACGAGAGGAAGTACTTCTACATATTGCGCCCTTATATGAAGGCCATAGAGACGGTGTTCGAAAGGTTGTTCCCGCTGAACTACGATAAGGAAACCTTCGTCGATAATTTCTTGGTTTTCGAGGCCCATCGTTCGGACAAGATTTCCTTCCACGTTATCCTCAATGGGTTCTATCTCCCATGTCACGAATGTTGGCTTTTCTACAAGGAGGTTGTTGATCAGTTGGTAATCGAGGGTAACGTTCTCCAGTCTCAGATGGCGGACTTCAGTGTTTACAAGAAGAATCAGTCGTTCAGGTTGTTCGGGAGTAACAAGTCCACAATGAAAAATCCCAAGGAGGGTATCAAGAGAATCTACAACGGCCCGGAACTTGATATCGGCGACGGTAGAGTTTTCTCCCGAGAGAGGATGGTAAGAACTTGTTTCAAGGATGAACAGACGGATGAGAATTTGATCAATCTGCGAATTCTAGAACGAAGTCTTCTATCTCATATGATCGGTAACGTTCGTTTAACCCTGAATCAATCAAAGGGTTCGGCAAGTAACATCGCCAAGACCATGGAGAAGGCCGGGGGTAAGCAGGTGGATATCATTGAGATGAAGGATGACGAAATCATGAAAATCATGGACGTGTTTTACAAACATCCGGTTTCCAAGACGGAGTCCGGGGAACGGGCCTTCGGCTTTCTAAAGTACGTTCAGAGGGGAGGTCTCATTTGCTTGAAGAGGACAAAGGAGAACTTCTGTAGGGTTTGCGAAAAGAAACATGAGGGTGAAAATGCCTTTCTCTTCTGCAACCCGACCGGGGACGTTAGTTTCGTCTGTAGAAGAGCCCAGGAATCAAAGAAGGGAGGTTCGTGTTTGTACATCGGTCACGTTAATT
>Ga0194129_10000858_pt1 | contig 54981 bp, 41 predicted proteins | sample TA2KigCa35mmetaG_FD_150862 | JGI IMG/M metagenome (GOLD analysis project Ga0194129, IMG submission 150862) | Freshwater microbial communities from Lake Tanganyika, Tanzania - TA2015038 Kigoma Deep Cast 35m | ecosystem: Environmental > Aquatic > Freshwater > Lake | place: Tanzania: Lake... | reverse complement strand
GAGGGCGAAGGAGAGGGCGAAGGAGAGGGCGAAGGAGAGGGCGAAGGAGAGGGCGAAGGAGAGGGCGAAGGAGAGGGTCACGGCGAGGACGACGGCGACGGCGAGGGCGACGGCGAGGGCGACGGCGACGGCGAAGGCGAGGACGACGAAGGCGACGACGGCGACGGCGAAGGCGACGACGACGGCAAAGGCGCCCGCGATCCCCTCGACGACCTCTTTGCCGACGCGATCCGCAAGGCGAAGGAGCGCGCGGCCCGCCACCGCGATCGGCCCCTGGCCGCCGCCGGCGGGACCGGCTCGCCGGGCTGGGCGCTGCGGCGCGTGGGCGACGGGCGCAACTTCGCGCTGTTTCCGATCCTGCGCCGCTACGTGAAGCGCCTGAGCCCGGCGCAGAAGCGCTCGACGTGGAAGAAGGTCGGCCGCAAGCTGCCCGGCCTGCGCCCCGGCGCGATCCGGCAGAAGCGCCCCGGCGACGTCGTCGTCCTCGTCGACGTCTCGGGCAGCATGGAGCCGTTCCTCGACGGGCAGTTCCCCGCGACGCTCGGCGCCATCTACGCCGCCCTGCAGCGGCTGGCCCGCGTCTACGGCAACCCGAGCGGCCTGGCGGTGGGCAGCGTCGCCGCCGAGCACACGCTGCTGCGCGAGATCCGCACCGTCGAGGAGCTCACGGGCCTGCGGCTGCCCTGCGGCGGCGCCACCCACTACGGCGCCGCCCTCGACGTGCTCCTGCGCTGGAACGACCCGCCCACCGAGGCGCCCGGCGTCGTCGTCGAGCGCGCCGCCACCGCGCGCCGGCGCCAGCCCCGCCCCGACCTCGTCCTGTTCGTCACCGACCTCGACCACGACGTGAACACGTACCTCGCCGACCCGAAGTACCGCGCCCTCGACGACTGCCTCGTCTGGCTCGTCTGGAAGCATGGCTGCACCGTCGACGTGAAGCCCTGCCGCGGCGAGGTCGTCGCCCTGCGCCCCGACGACTGGGGGGCGAGGCGCCGATGAGCACGACTGCGACCACGACTGGGACCACGACTGGGACCACGACGAAGACGACGGCGACAAAGAAAGCTCGTCACGATCGACGAAAAAGAGAGACGATGAACCCCGCAATTTTACGCGGGACGACGGCGGGCCCCGCGCCCGCGAAGGGACCGCGATGAGACCCCGCGTCAGCCTGCAGCGCGTCGCCGAGATGCTCGCGCTGCTCGACCAGATGCCGAACCCGCCGGCGCTGATGGTGTATGGCCCGCCGGGCATCGGCAAGACGACGGTGCTGAAGCGCTTCGCCGAAGACCGCGGCTACGACCTGCGCGTCAAGCACCTGTCGCGCATGGACACCACCGACTGGTCGGGCATCCCGCGCACCGGCGACGGCGTCGAATACACCGAATTCCTGCCGATCAACCTGTTCCAGAAGACGACAAAGAAGAAGATCGTGATCTTCTTCGACGAGCTGAACACCGCGCTGCCGCAGGTGCTGAACGCCGCCCTCGACGTGATCCTCGAGAAGAAGGGCGACGGCGCGCGCGCGACGCTGCCCCCCGAGACCATCATCGTCGCCGCCGGCAACCTCGGCGAGGAGGACGGCACCTACGTCGAGGAGCTGTCGTCGGCGGTGAAGACCCGCATGATCCAGGTCGAGTTCGACACCAGCGACGCCCGCGACCAGTGGCTGCGCTGGGCGAAGGCCGCCGGCGTCGCCACCGAGGTCGTCGACCACATCGAGGGGCACCGCGACCTCGACGTGCTGCTGGATCTGGGCGGCTTCCAGAAGAACCTCGACCAGGTCGCCACGCCGCGCGGCTGGGAGCGCGTCTCCGACTACCTGAAGACCCTCGACGCCCGCCCCCGCGAAGACGGACAGCGCCCCTGGCGCGACGACCCCGCCGCGTGGGGCCTGTTCGCCGACCTCGTCATGGGCACCATCGGCCGTGACCGCGGCGCCGCGTTCCTGTCGTGGCTGCAGGAGCGCCGCGCCGACGCCCCCGACCCGCAGGCGTGGCGCGAGCGCGTCGCCGGCTGCCGCTTCCTCACCGACGCCACCAGCGTCCTCGGCGACATCGCGGCCCTCGTCGAGGCCTTCGCCTGCGCCGAGGCCGGCCTGCAGCACGCCCACGACGGCGCCGTCGACTTCGCCGACCGCGTGCTGCGCACCGTGCAGGCCCGCCGACAACAGCACCAGTTCACCGCCAACGAGCGCGCCGCCGTCCCGCTCGGCCGCTTTCCCCTCGTCCACCGTCGGCTGCGCGCCGCCCACGCCGCGCTGGCCGCGTGGTTCGCGGGCACCGACGAATGACGCCTCGCCCTGACCCCCGCGCACGGCCGCGCTCGCCGTGGTGGCAGCCCGGAGAGCCCGCATGACGACGACGACGACGACGACGACCGCCGCGCCGCCGACGCAGCCCTACACCGCCGTGCTCGCCCAGGTGGCTGCGGCGGGGCGCCTGACGCAGCACTTCGCCGGCGACTTCAGCCAGGTGCTGTGGGTGACCGGCAGCCAGGCCCGCGCGCAGCAGGTCGAGCGCGGCCTGCAGCGCGAGCTGCTCGTGCGCGGCGGCCCGGCGATGCTGCCCCCCCGCGTGCTGCCGTGGCACCGCGCGGCGTCGTTCCTCGCGCTGCTGCACCTGGGCGAGCACCCCGAGCCCGCCCTCGCCGTCGAGTGGCCCGAGCTGTGGCTCGAGCAGGCCCTGCGTCCGCTGGCCCGCGCCGTGCTCGACCCGCTCACCGACGAGCTCGCCGCCCTCGACGAGACGCTGCGCGCGGCGCAGGTGCAGAACCTCGCCGCCGACCTGAAGACCTTCGTCGCCCGCGTCGTGCTGCTCGACCGCGCCGCCGTCGTCGACGCCATGGCCGCCGCGCCGCCGCCGCTGCCGCCCACCGCGCTGTGGTTCCTCAAGGCGTGGCAGCGCTACCGCGCGGTCACCGCCGCCGGCATGGCCACCGCCTTGGCGGCCCCCGCCGACGGCCTGCCGTTCTCCGCCCTCGAGGCGCTGCGGCACCTGCTGCAGAAGGCCGAGCAGGCGCCGCTGCACAGCCCGCTCGCCCTCGTGCTCGAAGACACCGCCCGCCCCGAGCCGCTGGTCGCCCGCCTGCTGCGGGCGATTCGCTTTGTCGACGTGCACGACGTCCGGGGCGGCGGTGCTGCGTCCACGATCGCGCCGACGATCGCGCCGACGACCGCGCCGACGACCGCAGTGACGACGACGACGACGACGCGGCCGCTGGCGGCGGCCACGCTGCGGCGGCTGATGACCCCGCTGGACGAGGCGGGGGCGGTGGCGGCGCGGGTGCGGGCGCACCTGGTCACGCGGGCGACGCGGGCGCTCGCCGACGACGACGACGACCTCGTCGTGGTGTGCGCCAACGACGGGCTGCGTCGTCACCTGGCGCTCGCATTTGACCGCTTCGGCATCGTGGCGACGCGCACGGTGCCGGCGGGCAACCTCGCCGAGTTCCGCCTGCTCGAGGTGGCGGCGCGGCTCGCGTGGGGGGGCGACGACGTCGACGACGACGCCCGCCCGGGGCGCGACCTGCTGCAGCTGTTGACCAGCCCGGCCTGTCGCTTCGCGCTGACCGACGCCGGGCAGCGGCGGGCGCAGCGGGCGCTGGCGCAGCGCTTCGGGCGCGCGGGCGCGCAGGCCGACGCGGTCGTCACCGCCGCCGCCGGCTACGTCGACGACGACGTCGCGCGCGCCGGCGCGCTGGCGGCGTGCCTGCGCGGGCGGACGACGCTCCTGGCGCTGGCCCGCGCGCTGGTGGCGATCGCCGACGGCCGCGAGGCCGCGGTGCACGCCCTGTTCGAGCTGTGCGAGAGCATCGACCGCCTGCGCGCCGCCGACGCCGCCGACGCCGCCGACGCCCCCGCCCCCGCGGCCGCCGCCCTCGTCGTCGAGGATGATCCGCCGACGCTGCTGTCGCGCTGCGCGACCCACGAGCTGCCCGACCCGCAGGGCGCCCGCGGCACCGGCCACTTCGTCCCCCTCGTGCGGCCCCCCGAGGCGCTGACGCTGCAGGCCCGCGTCGTCATCGTCTGCGGGCTGGACTCCGGCTTCGACGCCGCCCGCGCCGGTTGCGCGCCCCACCCGCTGCTCAAGGCCGCCGGCATCCCCGGCGGCCGCGCGCTGCAGCAGGACGACGCCGACGCCGTGCGCGCGCTGTTCGCCACCGCCGCCGAGCTGCACCTGAGCCATGCCTGGCTCGACGACGCCGCCAAGGTCGCCGGCCAGTCGCTGCTGCTGTACGAACTGCAAGGCAGCGCCGCCCGCGCCGTCGACGTGCGCCCGCCGCCCGGCGAGGGCCTGCTCACCGTCGACGATGTCATCACCGAGCTCACGGACACCGCGCCTCCCGCTTCTTCTTCTTCTTCTTCTTCTTCTTCTTCTTCGTCGTCGTCGTCGCCGTCGCCGTCGCCGTCACCGTCGCCATCGCGGCGCGACGCGGTGGCCGTGCCCGACGCGTCGTTCGCGCCGCGGGGCGGGGTGCTGCCCGTCGACGTGCCGCCGGCGTGGAGCGCGTGGCTTGACCGCACGCCCCTCGACCTCGTGCGCGAGCTGCAGGGGCTGCCCGGCGGCGCGCTCGACTTGAAGGTCAGCGTCAGCGACCTGGCGGGCGTCGCCGGTTGCCCGCGGCGCTTCGCCCTCGACCGCATCGCGGCGGCGGTGGGCCTCGACACCGTCGACCCGCAGGCGCAGCAGGCCATGGATCGCGGCACCTTGTGGCACGCGATCTTCGAGACCGCCGGGCGCGACCCGCGCTTCGTCGGCCACGACCCGCACCCCATCCTCGCCGCGCTGCAGGACGCCGCCGGGCTCGTCGTCGCCCGCCGCAACGACGCCGTCGCGGCGCTGTTCCCCGGCGGCGTCGACGCGTTCCTGCGCAGCGCCCGCGCCGTCGTGCTGCCGCGCTTCGCCGAGCGCGAGGCCCACCGCCAGCAGCGCCTGCAGACCCGCAGCGTCGAGGTCGAGAAGCCCCTGACGTGGCAGTGGCCGTCGCAGCGCACCGCCGGCCTGACCTTCCGCCTGCGCGCCAAGGTCGACCGCATCGACGTCGACGCGGCCGGCGTCGCCCACGTCTGGGACTACAAGACCGGCGGCGCCCCCAAGCGCAACCTCACCCTCGCGCAGCAGAAGCGCAGCCCGCCGCCGGGCTTCTACGCGTTTCGCAACACCGAGCCGCGCTACATGGCCCAGCTGTCGCTGTACCTGCATCTGCTGCAGCAGGAGGGCGGCTACACCGTCGGCGACCAGTCCCGCGGCGGCCTGATCACGCTCGACGGCGGCGACAGCGTCTTTTGGAAGGACACCACGCAGTCGAAGAGGACCGCGTACTTCACCGCCGCCGTGCAGGGCGTCGTCGACACGCTGCTGGCCGAGTTCGACGAGCTGCTGCACACGCCGCTGCGCGAGGTCGTGCTGCACCCGCGCTTCTTGAGCAGCCGGTCGGCACGCACGGCCAACGACCCCGCGCGCAAGAGCGGCGAGTGCCAGTACTGCGCCTACGCCTCGTTCTGCCGCGTACCTTCGGGCGCCGCCGAGGCCGCCGCGCCCGACGGACCGACCGACAGCGCCGCCGCTGCCGCCGAGGGAGGCGCCGATGCTTGAGAAGGTCACCAGCGCGTCCGCCGGCACCGGCAAGACGTACTCGATCCTGAACGACGTCTTCGCCTACGACGCCGCCGGCAACCCCACCCGCTCGTTCGACGACGCCGCGCGCCGGCTCGGCGAGACGGTGTTCCTCAGCTTCAGCAACGCCGCCGTCGAGGAGCTGCGCGCCCGCCTGTGGGCCGACCTGACGCGCGCCCCGCGCGGCGCGCCGTCGTCGTCGATGTCGACGACGGCGACGACGCTGTCGGCCACCAGCGTGCCGCTGCGCGCGACGACGCTGCACGCCTTCTGCCTCGAGCTGTCGCGGCTGTTTCGCTACGAGCTCGGCCTGCCCGCCGCGGTGTCCTTCGCCACCGACGCCCGCGACGCCGACCTGTGGCAGCAGTGCGTCGACGACCACTGGGCGAGCCTGTGGAGCATCGCCCGCGTGCGCGCGGCGCTCGCGCAGCAGGCGGGCTTCGACGACGTCGCCGCCGACCGCGCCGCGGGCTGGCTGCACTCGGTGGTCGACCACAAGGGGCTCGCGCGCTTCGCCCGCGCCGAGGGCCAGAAGCTGTTCTTCCTCGCCGAGCTCGGCTTCGATCTGCAGGCCGCCGGCCCGCCGGGCGCGGCGCTGCGCGCGCTGGTGGACCGCCCCGACTACGACGACGTCCGCGCCCGCCACCTCGACCTGCTCGCGCAGCTGCCGCAGACGAAGACCGACGACGAGCTCGGCAAGCTGCTGCGCGACCACGCGGCCGACGTGGCGCTGCTCGAGGGGGCGCTGTCGTCGGCGACCGTCGTGCTGCAGCAGCTGCTGTCGGTGCTCGGGCGCGAGCGCTACCTGCCGTCGATGGTGTCCAGCGGCGTGTTCGACTTCGACGCGCTGGTGTTCCTCGTGCTGCGCTTCTTGAAGCGCATCGGCAGCGAGGCGTTCCTGCAGCGGCTGCGCGACGAGGAGCAGCCCATCGCCGCGCTCTTCTTCGACGAGGCGCAGGACACCGACGTCCTGCAGAACCTGTTCGTCACCTTCTTCGCCGGCGACAACGCCTGCCCGGTGCGCACCACCATCGTCGGCGACCTGAAGCAGTCGCTGTACTCGTGGCGCGGCGCGGTGCCCGCGCAGTTCCGCGCCTTCCACGACGAGGCCCACGCCGCTCCCGACGCCCGCGCCGCGAGCGGCCACCGCGCGCACCGGCTGCACCACTCGTACCGCGTGCAGAGCCACGCCGGCCTCGCGGCGCTGAACGGCCTCGTGAACGCCGCGGCGCAGCAGCCCTACTCGCGCGGCGGCGCGTGGGAGTACGACCCCGCCCGCGACGACCTCGCCGCGCCGCCCGGCAAGGCGCTGTCGTCGACGCCGCCGGCCCTCGAGTACTGGCGGCGCGACGCCGCGGCGCCGAAGCACGTGCTCGGCCCGAGCGCCTGGCCCGACCTCGACGCGTTCTTCGCCGACGGCCACTGCGGCGTGCTCGTGCGCTCGCGCTCGGCGCTGTGGAAGAGCGGGCTGCGCGACTACCTGGCCGGGCGGCCGGTGCGCTACCGCATCGCCGACGTCGTCGACTTCACCGCCGAGGCGTGCGGCGACGCCGCCGTCTGGGCGCACGGGCCGCTGCCCGACGTCACGCTGCTGCACGCCTGCGGCGCGCTGCTCGACGGCGGCGACGCCCCGGTGGGCCACGCGCTGACGTTGTTGTGCGCGCCGTCGTGCCTGCCGGCTCTTCAGGCGCTGGTGCCGCAGCTGCCCGCGACGGGCCCGTACGGCGAGGTGCACCCGCGCGCGCTGTGGCAGGCGGCGCGGGCGGCGGCGGCGCCGCTTTGCGACGCCGGCAAGGGCATCGGCCTGTTGCGGCTCGTCGACCGCTTCGGGCTGTGGCGCCTGCTCGGCACCGGCGACGACGGAAAGCAGCAGGCGCGCAGCCGCCGTCGGCTGTGGGCGCTGGCGTCGACGTTGGCGGCGCGCGAGGAGCGCGCGCGGCAGCAGCCCGAGCCGTCGCCCGTCGTCGTCGACTTCGAGGGCGAGACGCTGCCCTTCGACTGGTTCCCCGGGCCGGGCAAGGCCGCTCGGGGCGGGCGCGTGCTCGAGGTGACGACGGTGCACTCGTCCAAGGGCTTCGAGTACGACCGCGTCGCCGTGGTCGGCGACCTGGCCGCCGAGTTCTTCCCGGCGAAGCTCACGCACACGGCGCGGGGCGGCGACGGCGAGGCGGCGGCGGGCCTCTCGTCGTTCGACTTTGGTCGGCAGCTCGAGCTGGAGCCCGCGCTGCAGCCGCGGTGCTTTCCGTGGCTCGGCTCGACGGGGCTGAAGATCGGGCGCGCCACCGATCCGTCGTTGACCCACTCGATCCTCGGAACGCAGTACACCGCCGTCGAGCGCCGGCTGCTGCACGAAAAGCGCAACCTGTTCTACGTCGCGGTGACGCGCACCCGCGATCACCTGCTGCTCGTGCACCTCGGCGACGGCGACCTGCCCATTGACGCCGCGCTGCCCGCGCCGCGCTGCCCGTTCTCGCCCGCCGCAGCGCGCTCGTCGGCGTTCGGCGCGCCGCTGCGCCACGCCGCCGTCGCCGCCGTCGCGCGGCTGCGCCCGTCGCTGCCGTTCGTCAGCGTGCGCACGCTGGCTGGCAACGACGACGCCCACGCCGGCCCTGCGTCGTCGCCGCCTTCGTCGTCGTCGTCGTCGCCTTCGTCGTCGTCTTCGCCCGCGCGGCCCTACGACCACGAGGCGGCGTGGCGACGCATGCAGGTGGGCTCGGGGCTGCACCAGCTGCTCGAGCGCCTCGCCTGGGTGCGCGCCCTCCCTGACGCGACGACGCGGGCCCTCGCGTGGTCGCGCGGCCGCGGCTGGCGCGGCGAGCAGGCCGTGGTCGTGCTGCAGCACGACGACAACGCCGTCGCCGTCGCCGCGGTGCTCGCCGCCTTCGCCGACGCGCGCGCGGTGCTGCCCGAGGTCCCGATCTGGGGCGTCGACGACGGCTCCTTCGCCCCGCCCTCGCCGCCGCGAGACCCCAGGGGCGACGTCGTCCTCGCGCCCGGGGACGACGACGCCGCCCACGGCCCGCGGCTGGTGCGCGGCGTGCTCGACGGTCTCGTCGTCACCGCCGCCCGCGCGCTGTCCGTCGTCGAGTACAAGACTGCCTTCGGCGCCCCGGCGGCCCAGCAGGCCGCCGGCGAGCGGCAGGCCCGCGTCTACGGCCACCTGCTCGCGCCGTCGAAGGGTGCCCCCGTGCGCGTCGACGACCCGCTGGTGGCGGTGTTCTGCGTGCCGCGCGGGCGCGGCGGAGGTGCGCGGTGAAGCTCGCCGGCCTGCCGCTGCGCGCGCTGTACGGCGGCGTGCTCCGCCTCGACTTCCTCGCCCGCGTCGCCGGGCGCTGGCCCACGGGCGTCGACGCCGGCGCCGGCACGTGGCTCGTCACCGGCGTCGATCATCTGCTGCGTGCGCTGTTCTCGCCCCAACCCCCCGAGGGCGCCTTCGCCGCCCGCCTTGGCGATCGCTTGCAGCTCGTCGCCCGCTTCGCGCCCGATCCATCGCCGCCGCCGACGACCACGGCGGTGCCCGAGCTGCAGACCGGCGAGGGCCCCTGGCCCGCCTTCCTGCGCGGCGAGCGCCGCCACGGCCTCGCCGACGGCGAGGCCCTCGTGCGCGCGCGGGGCTTCTTCGACGCCGAGCGCGCCCGCGTCCTTCAGGCCACCGTCGGCGGGCCGGTGTGGCAGCGGGGCGCCACCGATTTTGCCGCGACGCTGCAGCAAGGCCGCCTGCAGGTGGCCCCCGACGACGCCGCCGCGCTGTGGGCCCTGGTGCAGCGCGACCCGTCGCTGCGCGGCGCGTTCATCGCCCGGCGCTACCTGTACCTGCTGCCGCCGGCGGCGTTCCTCGACGCCGCGCTGCAGCCGTCGACGTGGGCGGCGCTGCCCGCCGACGCGCGGGCGCCGCTGGAGCACGCCCTCGGCCAGACCCTCGCCCTCGCCTCGCCAACGCAGCGCGAGCGCCTCGCGGCGCTGGCCGCCACCCGCCCGTCGCTGCAGGCACAGCTGCCCACCGCCTCCGCCCAGCGTGTCGACGTCGTGCCCTTCGAGCGGCTGTGGGGGCAGGGCGCCGCCGTCGACCGCGCCCGCGTGCTCGCCGTCGTCGATGACGCCACCGGCCGCGCGCCCTACGTGCTCGACGTCGACCGCGTCGTCGTCGACGACCGCGTCGTCACCGCCTTCGTCGACGGCCTCGTCGACCGCCTGCAGCGCCGCGCCGCCGCGCGTCCGCCCGACGCCACCACCGACCTGTGGGACGACGACGACTTCCGCCTCGCGTGGCTCGTGCTGCAGGCGTGGGTCGCTGGCCGCCGCCGCACCGGCGCCGGGCCGGGCCCATGACGACGGCGCGCGGGCCCATCACATTGCTGTGGCCGGGGCGCGACCAGCCCCCGGCGCCGCCCGCGCCGCCGTGCGCGCTGCGCGAGGACGAGGCGCTGTCGGTGCTGGCGCCCCCGGCCCCCGACGCCCGCGCCGGGGACCCGGCGCCGACCACCGACAACCTGCTCGTGCACGGCGACAACCGCGCCGCGCTGGCAGCGCTGGCACCGTCGCTGCAGGGCCGCGTGGCCTGCGTCTACCTCGACCCGCCCTACAACACCGGCCAGCGCTTCGCCCACTACGACGACGACCACGAGCACGGCGCCTGGCTGGCGCGCATGCACGACCTGCTCGTGGCGCTGCGCCCGCTGCTCGCCGAAGACGGCGTTGTCGTCGCCCAGACCGACCGTACCGAGGCGGCGTACCTGAAGGTGCTCCTTGACGAGGTCTTTGGCCGCAAGGCCTACGTGACCACCCTTGCGGTGCGGATGTCGGCGACGTCGGGCTTCAAGATCGAACACACCGACCGCACGCTGGTGAAGAACGTCGAGCACGTCCACGTCTACGCGCGCCGCCTGACCTTGCACGAAAAGGCCTACGAAGAGACCCTGGCCTACGACGACCATTATTCGTTGCTGCTGTCGCCCGACCTCGCCACATTCTCCCCGCTCATCGACAAAGACGAAGTCGCCACGCTGTTGCGTCGGCTCGGGCTGCCCCACGCCGGTCGCAGCCTCGCTTCGCTGTACGAACGAAGCGCCGACTTTCGCGCCTTCGTCTTGACCCACGCCGAGCGCATCTGCCGCACCCACACCGCGCCGGCCCCCGCCGTGCGGGCGCTCGCGGCGGGCACGCTGCTCGCGGGCGCCGCCGAAGACGCCGTGCAGGCTCGCACCTTCGCGGGCACGACGTACCGGCTGCGGCGCACGCGCAGCGGCGTCGACCAGCTGATCTCGCTGTCGCTGAAGCTGCGCCACGTCGACCAGACCGGCGGCCCCGACCGGCGGGCGCTCACGAACATCCTCGGCGACTGGTGGGACGGCTTCCACCTCGACATGGGCAACGTCGACCTCGAGGGCGGCGTGGCGTTCAAGAGCAGCAAGAAGCCCGAGCGCCTGCTGCGTCGTCTGCTGCGCCTGTTCACGCGACCCGGCGACGTCGTGCTCGACCCGTTTGGCGGCGCGGGCACCACCGCCGCCGTCGCCCACAAGATGCGGCGCCGCTGGGTCGTCGTCGAGGCTGGCGCGCACTGCGCCACGCTGGCGCAGCCGCGCCTGCGGCGCGTCGTCCTCGGCAACGACCCCACCGGCGTCACCGCTGCCGAGGGCTGGACGGGGGGCGGCGGCTTCCGCTTCGTCGCCCTCGCGCCGCCTGCGTCGACGACGACAGCGGCGCCGTCGTCGCCGCCGGAGCGCTGACGACGGCGCCGGCGGCCGGCTCGGTGGGGAGCGGGCGGATGCGCGCGGCGACGAAGGCGGCCTCGTCTTCGGACAGGCCATAGCGGGCGGCGAGGTCGGCGTCGGTCCACGGCCGGGTGACGTCGACGCGGGGGACGAAGACGTAGGCGTCGCGGGTGATGTGGTGCGAGACCATCGCCTGCGCGACGAGGAACCGGCACAGGCGCGTCTGCAGGAACGACAGCAGGTGGCGCGCCTCGGTGTCGGTGTCGAAGGCGCCGACGACGACGTAGGTCTCGTTGCAGACGACGCCGGGGGGCAGCACGAGCAGGCGCGAGAACACGCGGCGGCGGCCATCCTTGCCGGGGCGGCCGGCGTGGTCGAAGGCGACGTACGACGTGCAGACCTTGAAGCGGTCGACGTACGGGAGGCCGGCCTTCAGGTCGCGGCGGAAGAACGGTCCCTCGCCGTGTTGCCAGCGCAGCCGCACGTCGCCGTCGTCGCCGTGGTGGCCGGGGCGGGCGCGGGTGTCGAGGCCGAAGGGCTTTCGGGGCGAGACCTGTGTCGACAGCGACGGCTCGCCGCGGGCGCGGACCTTCTGCACGATGGCGGCGGCGGTGGCGTGGCGCACGAGCACGGGCAGCGCATCGAGCGCGCGGGTGGATGTCGAGCGGTCGTCGCCGGTGACGTTCGTGATGGCGCACGGCCCGGGGTCGTCGCGGTCCCAGCGGAAGTAGGCGACGCCGCCGGCGACGTCGACGCCGGGGAAGCAGGCGGTGGCGTCCTCGAAGTCGACGAGCACGCGCAGCCGCTGGTCGGCGAGCATCTCGTCGCGAAAGCCGCGCAGGCCCTTGCCGCCGGCGAACCAGCGCGACGGCACGATCATGACGACGTGGCGGGGCGCCAGCGCCTTGGCGAGGCGCACGAACGCCGGGAACAGCGGCCGCGCGCTGCGGCCGTGGCCGCCGTCCTCGCGCTGGTAGGGCGGGTTGCCGATCACGACGTCGACGGGCTGCCGGCGCCACGGGTGCGCCGGGTCGCCAAGCAGCGCCAGCGCGTCGCCTTGCACGACGCGGTCCTGAAGCAGCGCTGCGATCGTCGAGAGGCTCGCTGGATCGACGACCCCCGTGTCCTGCACGACAGCGAGGAGCCGCGCGCGACAGGCGAGCACGTTGTCGCTCAGCAGGTCGATGCCGTGCAGGCTGGCCAGCGCGCGGCGCGCGACGTCGCCGAGCTCGGCACCCGGCCGCGTCTTCGCCGCTGCCAGCCGACGACGCAGCAGCGCGACCAGGAAGTTGCCGTCGCCGCAGGCGGGCTCGAAGCAGCGGGCGTCGGGGTCGGCGGCGAGGTCAGCGACGAGGTCGAGCATCGCCTCGACCTCGCGCGGGCTGGTAAAGACCTCGCCGTGGGCCCGGACCCGCTCGGTGGTGCGCATCGTCGCCGGCAACGATAGGTCGCGCGGCGCGCGGCGGCCAGCGCGTCGACGACGTCGCCGGAGCGGCGAGGGCCGGCGTCGCCGGCGGTCGGCCCGACCGAGGGCGGTCGACCTCGCCCGCGCGGGTCGTGAAGAAAGGCCTTGAAAAGATCGAGCCGGCCCCGTAGGGATCGTCCCCGTCTCGTCCCGCGGGGTCATAGCTCAGCTGGGAGAGCGCATGAATGGCATTCATGAGGTCGACGGTTCGATCCCGTCTGGCTCCACCACGAAGCGAGACGAACCCCGGGCGACCGGGGTTTTTTCTTGGCGGACCGACGGCGGAACGAAGGCGGACCGGCTGGGGGCGCGGGCCGCGCGCGCCGCGACGAAGACGACGCCGGGGGCGGATCCGGCGTGATTTCCGCGCTGCCCTTGTCGGGCCTTCGGGCAGGGCTATAAGCGCGTTGGCACTCAGGCACCCTGAGTGCCAAATCTTCGACCCGTCCGACGGCCGCGCCGTCGGACTTCTGGAGCGACCATGAAGTTCCGTCCCTTGAACGACCGCGTGCTGGTGAAGCGCACCGAGACCGAGACGAAGACGGCCGGTGGCCTGTACATCCCCGAGAACGCCAAGGAGAAGCCGCAGGAGGGCGTCGTCGTCGCCGCCGGCGAGGGCAAGCACCTCGAGAACGGCAAGGTCAAGGCGCTCGACGTCAAGGCCGGCGACCGCGTGTTCTTCCGCAAGTACGCCGGCAACGAGCTGACGCTCGAGGGCGTCGAGCACGTCGTGCTGCGCGAGGACGAGATCCTCGCAATTTTTGAGTGAACGAAACTCTTCGATTCTGATTTTTCTTTTATTTAGGAGTCCTCGATGTCCGCCAAAGAAATCCACTACAGCCAGAACGCCCGCAACGAGATCGCCCGCGGCGTCAACACGCTCGCCAACGCGGTGAAGGTCACGCTCGGTCCCAAGGGCCGCAACGTGATCATCAACAAGAGCTTCGGCAGCCCGACGGTCACCAAGGACGGCGTCACCGTCGCCAAGGAGATCGAGCTGGCCAACAAGTTCGAGAACATGGGCGCGCAGATGGTGAAGGAGGTCGCCTCGAAGACGTCGGACAAGGCCGGTGACGGCACGACGACGGCGACGGTGCTGGCGCAGGCCATCTACAACGAGGGCATCAAGCTGGTGGCCGCGGGTCACAACCCGATGGACATCAAGCGCGGCATCGACAAGGCCGTCATCGAGGTGGTCAAGGGCCTGAAGGGCATGTCGAAGGCCACGAAGGACCACAAGGAGATCGCGCAGGTCGGCACGATCTCGGCCAACGGCGACGACACCATCGGCGAGATCATCGCCAGCGCGATGGAGAAGGTCGGCAAGGAAGGCGTGATCACCGTCGAGGAGGCGAAGTCGCTGGAGACGACCCTGGAGGTCGTCGAGGGCATGCAGTTCGACCGCGGCTACCTGTCGGCCTACTTCGTCACCAACGCCGAGCGGATGGAGGCGGTGTTCGAGAACCCCTACGTCCTCATCTTCGAGAAGAAGATCTCGAACATGAAGGACTTCCTGCCAGTCCTCGAGGCCGTGCGCGGCAGCGGCAAGCCGCTGCTCGTGATCGCCGAGGAGGTCGAGGGCGAGGCGCTGGCCACCCTCGTCGTCAACAAGCTGCGCGGCACGCTGAACATCTGCGCCGTCAAGGCGCCGGGCTTCGGCGACCGCCGCAAGGCCATGCTCGAGGACATCGCGACGCTCACCGGCGGCAAGATGATCTCCGAGGACCTCGGCCAGAAGCTCGAGAACGTGACCCTCGCCGACCTCGGCCAGGCCAAGTCCATCGTCGTCGACAAGGACAACACCACCATCGTCGACGGCCACGGCAAGAAGGCCGACATCCAGGCGCGCATCAAGCAGATCCGCGCCCAGATCGAGGAGACCACGTCCGACTACGACCGCGAGAAGCTCCAGGAGCGCCTTGCCAAGCTCGCCGGCGGCGTCGCCGTCATCAACGTCGGTGCCGCCACCGAGGCCGAGATGAAGGAGAAGAAGGCTCGCGTCGAGGACGCGCTGCACGCCACGCGCGCGGCCGTCGAAGAGGGCATCGTGCCCGGCGGCGGCGTCGCCCTGCTGCGCGCCTCGCGCGCGCTGGACGCCCTGAAGACCGGCAACTCCGAGCAGGACTTCGGCGTCAAGCTGCTGAAGCGCGCCTGCGAGGAGCCGATGCGCCAGATCGCGGCCAACGCCGGACACGAGGGCTCGGTCATCGTGAACAAGGTGCTTGAGACCAAGGAGTCGACGTTCGGCTTCAACGCCCGCAGCGAGGCGTTCGAGGACCTCGTCAAGTCCGGCGTCATCGACCCGACCAAGGTCGCGCGCACGGCGCTCGAGAACGCCGCGTCGGTGTCGGGCCTGCTGCTCACCACCGAGGCCATGATCGCCACCAAGCCCGAGAAGAAGGAGGCCGGCGGCGGCCACGAGGGCCACGATCACGGCGGCGGCTACGGCGACGACATGGACTTCTGAGTCCACGCGCTCTGGAGACGAAGAAGGGCGCCCGCGAGGGCGCCCTTTTTCTGTCCACGGCGCCGAGCCGCAGTCCGACGCCTTCACCGTCGACGTGCTTACGCACGCGCGCGCCGGGCGGCGCGCGGTGAAGGCGGCGCGGCTCGACCCGCTCGTTGAGGGCGACGGAAGAATTCCAACGTGGCCGTCTTCAGGGCAGGTTCTTTTTCTTCAGTAGGGCCTTGACGCTGTCGACGCTGCGGTCGCCCAGCTGCCATCCGCCCACGAAGAAGGTCGGCGTGCCGCGGACACCGATGCTGCTGGCGAGCTTCTGGTCGGCGTCGAGGACGGCCGTGTACGTCGACTCCTTCGCGTAGGCGAGGGCCGCAGCCCGTTCGCCGTCGACGCCGATGGCGTTCGCGACGTCCTTCAGCGCAGCGCTCTCCATGTCGCGCTGCTGCTGGTACACGCGATCGACGAAGCTCCAGAACGCGTCGTCGCCGCCGAGCTCGCGCACCGCCATCGCGAACAGCGCCGCCGGCTTCGCGTCCTCGTGGAACGACAGCGGAAAGTACTTGTAGACGACGTTGACCCGCTTCTTCAGCGCGGGGTCTTCGACGACCTCCTTCAAGAGCGCGTGCGAGCGCGCGCAGAACGGGCACTGCAGATCGGAGAACACGACGAGGTTGACCCGCACCTGCTTGTTGCCGAGCACCGGGCTGTCGCCGACGGGGATCGCGTGCGCCTTCTCCTGCAGCGCCGCGCCGCGCGCCGGTCCCGATGGGCGACGTGCCGTCCCAGCGGCGTTCACGCCAGCGCCTCGGCGTCGACGAGGCACAAGACGCCCATCCACAGCACGACCAACGCGATGAAAACGTGTGCACCTCCATCAACTGCCGGTTGATGACCGACAACGACGCCAGCTCGCGCCGCCAGTCGAAGTAGCGGGGAAAGACGGCGTAGACGAAGGCGAGGACGACGAAGACGACGCCGACGGCACTCAGGTGCAGCAGCGGATCGAGCGGGTTCATCGGGCGTCTCCGTCGGCGTCGTCAGCGCGGGTCAGCACGAACAGCGCCAGCAGCGGCGGCACCGTCGACTCTTCGACAAGCACGAGCCCCGCGCGCGCGAAGGCGTCGTGCCACGTCCTGCGCGACAGGAAGTGCAGCACGCCGACATAAAACGCGAGCGCGTTGCATACGTCGCGCTGGTGCTCGAGGACGACGCTTCGGCCGTCTGCACGCAGGCTGCGCGCGAGGGTCCCGAACCAGCGCGCGCGGACATCGTCGTCGCGGACCTCGTGGGCGGCCATCGGCAGCACGATGACGTCGACGTCCTTCACCGGCAGGGCGCCACGCCCCACGGCGACGGTGTCTTCGTGCAGCGGCACGATCGCGCGCGCGCGCTCAATCGACGGCTCGGTCTGGACGCGCGTGTCGTTGGCGTCGATGACGACGACGCGGGCGTGCGGGTAGCGCGCGCGCAGGACGGCGAAGCTCTCGTCCAGACCGGTGTGCGCGTGCACGATCGTCGGTGTGGTCGTGACTGCCGCCGTGGCCGTCGCCGTGGCCGTCGTCGTGGCCGTCGTCGTGGCCGTCATCGTGGCCGTCGTCATCGACGACGGCAGTGGAACGAAGCGGTCGAACCAGCGCCACGCGTAGAGCTCCGAGCGGTCATCGGTCAGGTACGACGCGACGAGCGACCCCGCCGTCAGCGCGAACGCCAGGGACGACGCGACGAGCCCTCCGGATCCCCCAAGGCGCCCCGCGCGGCGCGACGCCTAAGACGACGACGCCAAAGACGACGACGAAGATCGCCAGCGCGGAGACGGGCGCGTTGAAGCGCACGATGCCGGTGACGCCATGCAGCGGCGCGCGGCCAGCGGGTGTCTTCGTCATTGGTCGGGGTCTGCTTCGCGGCGCCCGGCGTTCCAGTGGTAGGGCACGTCCTCGATGACAACCGCACTGGCGAGCACGGGGTCTTGCAGCGTGCGTTCGGCGAAGAGGGGACGTGGGCCGCGAGCACGCGCACCGGGCGTGGCTTCCAGTTCTGGTGCACGCCTTCGACGACGAGCACGCAGCCGTGGTCGAGCATCGAGCACGTGTGCGGCATCGTCCCGGCGAACCGACGTGCGTCCTTCCAGGTCGAAAACGGTGAACCCGCAGGCAACGGCGGCGCTGCGTCGCCGGCGGCGGCGGTGTCGAAGTCGGCGACGAACGCGCCGGCGCGCACCGCGATGCGGTCGGGTGTCTGTTCGACGGCGACGTCGAGGTGTTCGTAGCGGTAGCGGGTGAAGATTTCACCGAGGTGTTGCATCGCGCGCGAGTCGGTCTGCGAGCGCAGGCTGTAAAGGCCGCGCAGCGTGCGACCGTCGCGCGTGCTGAAGCGGACGAAGACGCGGGTGCCGACGAGGAAGAAGTCGCGGCTGACGACGCGCGGCAGGCGGGCGGGGCGCAGGCCACGGGTCTGCATCATCGCGACGGTCATGAAGCCGACGGGGACGCCGATGGCGTCGTCGGTCGCCACGGCGTCGCAGGTGGAGGGCTTCTGGCACGAGCAAAGCCACCGCCGTTCACGGCAGCGCGTAGGTGAGCACGAGCGAGAAGTCGAAGTGGGCGTCGACGGCGAAGGGGTGGTTCTTCAGGCGGTCGTGCAGGCTACCGGTGTCTCCGTGCGGGGCGGGGCGTCGGGTGCGCCTTCGCCGTCGCGGTCGCCGAGGGCGCGGACACCGACGACGACGCAGAACAGCGTGGCCCACAACGGGTTGAAGCGGCCCCAGAGCAGCAGGTCGGCGGCGAGCGCCTGCTCGATGACGTTCATCGCCATGACGACCGCGATCGGCGTCGCGGTGCAGAGGTATTGGCGACGACCGCTCAGCACTCGCGGCCATGACGAGCTCGGCGCGACCGATCACGATCGTGAGCAGCGGCGCGACGTCCGTCGCCGTGGGACAGGGCGCAAGCGCGCCGCGCTCGCGCGCGCAAAGGGCGTCGCCGACGACGCGGGCGACGATGGCGGGGTGGCGGGGACGCCGCCGAGCACCTTGCACCACAGGCCGTTTGCGACCCAGACGAGCGCAACCGATCCGTCAGTCCCCGGCGAAGCAGTGACCGGCGTGGGTGGTGTCGGCCGCCAACCCCACCGGCACATGCATCCCTCGGTCCTAGTCCGTTGCCGGACCGAGCGCGACCGCTGTGTCGGCGTCTCGTGGCACGCTTCGCCGTGTCGCGGGGTGTCGTGTTCGGCTCGTCCATCGGAGTCCGCGCGTGAACCTGCCTTCTGTCCCCGTTCCCGACCCGGCGGCGCGGGCCACCGAGTGCCGCGCCGCGACGACACACCGGCGATAACGCAGCGCGACATCTGGGGCTGACAGGCCGCCCCGGCTGCGCTACGCGACCCGCTGTGTTCTGGGGGCAGACCACACGTTCCGACGTGCGCTCGCTCTGCAGGGCGCGCGTCGCCTTTTCCTCTTTTGTCTTCGCCGTCTTCGCCGTGGCCCTCGGCGCTGCGCCGGCAACCGCCGCCGCGCCCGGCGACACCGATGGCCCGCGCGCGACACCCCGCGCCGGCCGCGCGTTCCACACCACCGTCGCCGACACCCCGGTGGCGCTGCCTGCCTACGACCGCGGACACATCACGTCGTGGGACCTCGGCGTCGCGACGTCGACCACGCCCCAGGGCGTCGACGTGCTGCCGCTGCTCGCGCTGTACCTGTTCCACCGCACCGACGAGCAGCTGCTGCGCGCCGTCGTCGCTGTCGTCAGCAACGAGGTGCTGCTGACCCGCCCTTGGCACAAGGGCGCGCCCGCCGAGTGGCTGCTGTCGGCGTCGATGCTGGCCCCGCCGGTGGCCCTCGCCCCCCGCGTCGATGACGTCGATCGACCCCGGCAGGAGCTGCTGTCCGGCGAGCTGCGCGCCGGTCTTGGGCTCGGCGCGCGGGGCCGCGCCGCCGTGGCGCCCGGCGAGCAGGCCGACGTCGACAACATGTGGGAGGCCAACGTCACCGTCGAGCCCGTGTTCCGCTGGTTCTTTCCCGGCGAACGCGCCGCCCCCGACTTCGTCGCCCCGGCGAGCCACCGCGCGTTGCAGGTCCACGGCGCGCTCCGCTTCGACGGGCTGACCCGCAACCTGTTTGGCAGCAACCACGCCGGCGTCGCCTTCGGCGTCCGCGCCACCGCCGGCGTGCGCGCCGGCGTCACCCCGTGGAGCGGCGATCACGCCCCGTCGACGATGTGGCAGCGGGGGAACGCCTGGCTCGTCGGCGTTGCCCCCGTCGGCCCGCTGCCCGAGCAGCACCGCCTGCTCTACTCGCTGCACGGCGCCTTCGGCCTGGGCCTCGATCGCTTCACCGCCTTCGCCGTGGGCGGCGGCCCCCCACGGGACGAGACCTTCGCTCAGGACGTGCCCCTGCTGCCCGGCGCCAGCATCGACGAATACCCGACGACCCGCCATCTGATCGGGTCGCTTGAATATCGTCACGAGCCGATCTTCTTCTTTTATTGGGGGCCCTTCGCCTCCGTGGCCATCCTCGACCGCGAGCACGAGCTCAAGGGGCATGTTGTCCGCACCGACGACGTCGTCTCGGCGGCAGGACTGCGCATGACCACGGTGTTTCTTTTTTCGTCGCGGATACAGCTTCAATATGGTATAAACACCGGACTCTTGCAGACGCCATCGGCGCCGCGGCAGGAGCTCACGGTGCACCTGTCGGGACGACTGTGAACCAGGGGGCGGACATGGGCGGTGTCGGGACAGAGGGCAGCGGACGCAGCACGGCGTGGCGCGGGCTGCGCGGGGGCCGCCGATGAGCCTGCCGCTGCGCACCACGATCCCGCTGACCGCCGTCGCCATCGCGACCATCGCGGTGTGCTTCTCGACACCGATGAGCGTCGCCATCGGCGTGGCCTCGACCTACGACGCCACCGAGGGCGAAGCGCGGCTGTTCCTCCGTCAGGCCGGCGTGCTCGCCAGCACCTACCTCGCCCAGCGGCCCAGCCACGAGCTGCGCGGCCTGATGGCCGCGTACCAGGACAACATCTGGGTCACGAACGCCGTGATCGTCGGCCCCGACGATCGCGTCCTCGACGCGTGGGGGCCCGGGGCGCCGCCGTCGTCGTGGACGGCGGCGACGGTGGCGTGGCCGCCAGGAAGAGCCGCCGAGCTGCGACGGCGCGCTGTGCAGACCGGGTTCGTGCAGAGCCTCGTCGATCGCGACCAGCGGCGCATCTTCGTCGTGCACGCCGTCTGGCCCGCCGGCGCGCGCGCCGGCGCCGCCGCGCCGCACGTGCTGGCGCTGGAGTACGACGTCAGCCGCGGCCTTGACGAGGTGTACGGCGCGTCGATGCTGGCGCTCGCGATCTTCTTCGTCCTGATCTTCGCCATGGCCATCGCCGCCGGAACGGCGCTGCGGTGGCTGCTGCGTCGACGCTCCGCCATCCTCCTGCGCGTCGCCCGCGACATCGCCCAGGGCAACTTCGACGCCCGCGTCGGCGCGTCTGCCGACGACGAATTTGGCGCCATCGCCACTGCCATCGACGACATGGCCGCGCGCCTTGCCGAGACGCGCGACCGCAACCGCCAGAGCGAGGAGCGCTACCGCACGCTCTTCGACGAGGCCGACGACGCCGTCGTGCTCTGCGACGACCACGGCCTCGTGCAGGACGCCAACCACGCCGCCGTCCAGCTGTTCGGCCGCAGCGTCGAACAGCTGCGCGGCCTGACGCTGGAGACCCTCGTCGACACCGGCGCCGACGAGGCTCCTGGGGGCGGCCGGTCGAAGGGCGCCGGCGGGGGACCGGGCGAGGGGCGCCGCGAGGGGCGCGGCGAGGCCAGCGCGCCCGACGGTGTGCGCATCCCGGTGGAGTTCCATGTCCGCGCGCTGACCGGCGTCGGCACGCTGGCGCTGTTCCGCGACCTGCGGCGCGCGCTCGAGGCCACGCGCATGCGCGACGCGATGGTGATGCAGGAGCGCCTCGCGGCGCTGGGTACCCTCGCCGCGGGCGTCGGCCACGAGCTGAACAACCCGCTCAGCTACGTGTCGGGCAACCTCGACCTGCTCGACGCGGCCCTGCGCAGCGGCGTCGGCGTCGGGCCCGCGTCGAGCGCGGCCTCGAGTGCGGCGTCGTTGCGGGCGCTCGTCGACGACGCGCGCGACGGAGCGGCGCGGATGAAGCGGATCGTGGGCGAGCTGCACGTGTTCACGCGCGCAGCGCGCGACGACCGTACCGGCCGCCGCGCTGACCAGACGGCGGTCGCCGTGCGGGCCGAGCTTGACGCCGGAGTGCAGCTGGCGAGCCACGCGCTCAAGGGCCGGGCTCGCGTCGTCAAGGAGCTCGCCCCGTCGCTGCCGCCGGTGCGCGGCGAGGAGGGCCGGCTCACGCAGGTGATCGTCAACATGCTGACCAACGCGCTGCACGCGATGCCCGCCGACCGCGACGAAGTCGACAACGTGATCACGCTGCGCGCCGCCGTCGTCGACGACGGACTGATCGTCGCCATCGACGTGATCGACAACGGTAACGGCATCGCCGCCGACGTGCTGCCCCACGTGTTCGCGCACTTCTTCACGACCCGCACCGGGCAGGGTGGCTCGGGGCTCGGCCTGTCGGTCTCGCGCGAGCTGGTGCTGTCGATGGGCGGCACGCTCGACGTCGAGAGCGAGCCCGGCCGCGGCACCGCCTTCCGCATCCGACTTCCCGCCGCCCGCGGGGCCACGACCTCGCCGCCGGCCCACGTCACCACGCAGCCGGGTGTCGCCGGCGCTGTCGACACCGTCGCCGGCGACATCGCCAGCGTGCGGGTGCTGATCGTCGACGATGACCCGCTCGTCGCCCGCGTGCTGCGCCTGATGCTCGGCGCCGCCGACGTCACGGTGGCCAGCGGCGTCGCCGAGGCGCTCGAGGCCGCGCGGCGCTTCGACTTCGACTGCGTGCTCTGCGACCTGATCATGCCCGACGGCGGCGGCGAGGCCGTCGTCCGCGGCTTGCAGCGACAGGACCCGCGGCTCGTCGAGCGCGTCGTGTTCATGACCGCGGGCATCTCGTCGCACGACCTCAAGTCGTTCGTCGATCGCGCCGGACGCCCCGTGCTCGAGAAGCCGGTGGCGCCCGCCACGCTATGCGCCGTCGTCGCCGCCGCCCGCCGCCCCGCTGGGCTCCTCACCGTTGCCGCCCAGTGACTCTTCGTCGTCTCGCAGGCTGTGGTGAATACGCCGGCGGCGTTGCACCACAGCCTGCTCTCCCTCTGGCAGGTCTGTCCCAGACCTCAGGCTCCAAGACAACTCGCCTCCTCGACGATCCTCGCCGGACTCGGCGCTTGCGCCGGACCGGACCCTCATCCCCCTGGCCCCTTCCCCCAAACCTGCCGTTCGAGTTCAGCGGCGCCACTTCCTGTCGCCATATCGAGGGAGAGAAAGCCCATACCCAGCATTGGGTATGGGCAGCGGCGAAGCCGCGGGTGAGGGTCGTTGTCATCGCGACGGCGCGCTTGGCGATGTGCTCAACGATGAGGTTCCAGACCCGCCCCCCGTCGAGCGAAGCTCGACGGGGCCCCCCACCCGAGACGCAGGAGACGCAGCCCCCGGCGAATGCGGTCTTCGGCCATTTTCAGCCCAGGCCGCCAGGGGGTCCTCGCCGTCCTCGGCGGTTGCATTGTCGTCCTCAGGCCTGCAACGTCGCGCCGTGACCGACGAAGGCTGCCTGCTCGATCCCGCCCAGGTGGCGACGTTGCAGGCGTTGACCGCCGGCGCCAGTACCGACGACCTGAGCTTCGCGGGGTTCGTTCGTCTGTTCGCGGTGACGTCGACGACGTACCTGCAGGACATCCGGGCCGCGGCCGCCGCCGGCGACCCGGGTCGCCTCGCCCACGCCGCCCACACGTTGAAGGGCGCGGCCCTGCAGGTGGGCGCGCGCCGCCTCGGGGCCCTCGCCCAGCAGCTCGACCACGCGGCGCGCGACGGCAACTGGCGGCGCGAGGACGTCGACGCGCTGGTCGGAGTGGTGGCCGACACCCACGCCGCGTTGCAGGCGGCGTGCGTGGGGGGCGACGCGTCGGTCAGGTGATCGGCGCGCGGTCGTGGCCTCGCGCGCGGGTCACGGGCAGCGGATGGGCCCGATCGGCAGCGTCTGGTCGGCGGCGAAGCCGAACTCGAGGTCGTCGCCGTGGCTGGTGCCGAGCCAGTCGTGGATCTCCTCGCAGGCGCCGCCGACGAACGACGTGCTGCCCGGCCCGGTCTCCCAGCCGGCGGCGGCGACGACGGCGCGGCCGTTGTCGCGGTTGCGGATGATCATGCGCGTGCCGGGCGTGGGCTTGTCGCGCCAGTTCATGTTCACGTACCAGGCCTCGTCGCTGGCGGGCGGACGCGGGGCGCTGCCCTGACCAAAGCGGCTGCCGCCTTCGCCCGCGGGCGCCCACGGTTGATCGCGCGTCATCACGTAGCCGCTCGTGCGCTGCGACAGCGCGTGGTGCGCGTCGATGCCATCGGTGAACGACGTCGGCCAGACGTCGGCGGCGAGGTCGTCCTCCTGCGTGACGAGGTGCGCCTCGAGCGCCACCGGGCCCGTCGTCGGCGTCGTCAGCGTCACCGCGGCGCCGCCGTCGTCGCAGCCCGCGACGCCGCCGCAGCTGCCCCAGACCATGCGCAGCGTGCGCGGCGCGACGGCGCAGGTGTCCTGCCCGATGGGGGTGAAGTTCACGTCGAGCGTGAACAGCCCCGCCTGCGGTACGCCGCCAGCAACGTAGGTGTCGGCGACGAGGAAGACGTCGCCTTCGTCGACGGCGAAGGACAGGTCGGTGTTCGCCCGGGCGAGGCAGGTGTCGGCGGTCCGTCCCGACAACAGGTGCACGTCGATGTCGACGCCGTTGTCGGCGTCGTCGCCGACGCGGACGTCGAGCGCGCCGTGCCCCGGAACGCGCACGCGGTAGACGAACGCGTCGCCGCCCTCGTTGGCCGGCGAGCAATCGTAGGCGTCGAGCGCTGGGCCCGGGGCGCGGGTGGTGTCCCGCACGTCGCGGTAGGGGAACGACGCGATCACGATCGGATCGTCGAAGGTCCCTGTGCCCTCACCTTCGCCCTCGCCCTCGCCCTCGCCCTCGCCCTCACCCTCACCCTCACCCTCACCCTCACCCTCACCCTCACCCTCACCCTCACCCTCACCCTCACCCTCGCCTTCGCCTTCGGCGGGGGGCGTGTCGGCGAGGGAGCAGGCCGACGAGTCGGGGAGGGCGACGAGGGCGACGAGGGCGACGAGGGTCCACGACGAAGTCTTCGCGTGCATGGCGGTTCGATGCCGCGGCTTCGGCCCGGCGTCGATCGGGTGATCGCCGGAAGCGTCGGCGACCCCGTCGGCCCTCAACGCCGCCAGCGGACGACGAGCCGATCCCCGGCGATCTTCGCCCGCGCGAGCTCGGGCTTGGCGTCGCCCTCGAGCACGATCACGACGCGCTCGACGCCCTTCTCAGGGCGCCCTACGCGCACCTCGCGCGCGCCAGCGACGTCGGGCAGGTGACCAGGCAGCGCCGCGCCCTTCACGTCCACCACCACCCGCGCTGGCGACGACAACGCGAACGCCTTCTTCACCCGGCCGCCGCGCGGCAGCGGCACCTCGAGGCGGCCCCCCTTCACCGTCGCCGCCGCCCGCGCCACGGCCTTCGTCATCGCCGACGTCACGGCGGCTGGCGGGGGCGCCGCCGCCGAGGGCGCCGTCGTCGAGGGCGCCGTCGTCGAGGGCGCAGTCGTCGAGGGCGTCGTCGTCGAGGGCGTCGTCGTCGCGGTCGTCGGCGGCGCGGCCTCGTCGTCGGCCTCGGCGGCGTCGGCCGCCGCCGGCGGTGGCAGGGCCTGCTCGACGACGGCGACGGTGGGCAGCGGGGGGGCGTCGTCGTCGTTGGTGCCGGCGGCGTCGGAGACGACGGGGGGGATGACCGGGGCGGGCTCGCGCTGTAGCAGGCCGACGACGGCGCCGGCGCAGCAGCCAGCGACGAGGAACGCCGTGGCGGCGCCCAGCGACAGGCGCGCCGGGGCGGCCCCGGGGCGGGCCATGCGCTCCTGGCCGATGGGCAGGTGGCGGATCGACAGCGCGCCGTCGATGAACCCGCGCTCGGTGGCCTCGGGCAGCGCACCGAGCGCGAAGCCGTCGTGGTCGGCGGGCACCGGCGGGATCGTGGTGCTCTGCAGGATCGTGGGGTTCTCGATGACGCTGTCGCTCGTGCGTCCGCGCGCCCGCGCTGGACCGTCGTCGTCGAAGCGCTCGCGCAGCGCCGCCGGCGTCGCCCGAAGGTCCAGGTCGAGGTCGATGTCGATCCCGACCCCGGCGTGCGGGCTCGTGATGTCGTCGGCGCGGCGGAACGTCCAGCCGGCGAAGGGGTCGGCGTCGGCGCGCGCCACGGTCTGCGTGCGCGTCGCCGCGGGCAGCATCGACGCCGCCGGCGGCGTCGAGCGGCTGCGCGGCCCCAGCGTGACGGCGCGCGGCACGCACGGGGTGGCGTCAAAGACGCGCGCCGCGGGCGACGGCGCCGGCTCGTCGGGCGGCACCGACACGGCGACGGGCGTCGGCACGCCGCTCGCGCCGAGCCCGCCGGGCAAGGGCGGGCCGGCGGAGGCGGGGCGCAGCAGGTCCTCGGTGATCTCGACGCGGCCGTGCGGCGCGGGCGCCGTGGGTGACCGCGACGTCGACGGCGGCTGCGAGCGCACCGGCACCACGAGACGACGCAGCGTCGCGCGGACTGCCGGGTCGACCGACAGGAAGCGCACGCCGATGCCGGGCGGACGGCCGTCGAGGGCGCCTTCGCGGCGCACCCAGACGACCTCGGCGGCGCGGATGTGCACCTCGTCGTAGCCGTGGTCGAAGCGCACGGTCACGGTGTCGCCGATGGCGAAGGGCTGACGCGTCACGATGGACATGCCGGTCTCGCTGACGTCGCTGGCCCACTCGCGCAGGGCGCGGTCGCCGGTGGCGGGGACGAGGTCGACCTGACGCTCGAAGGGGGCGCGTTCGGCGAGGCGGGCGTGGTGCATTGGCGTCCTTTCGCGTGGCACCGGCTGGCTCCGGCAGTCTCCACGCGGAGACACCATGCGTCCGGCGGCGCCGTTCTCCAAGTTTTCGACCAGATCTTCGACCGTCGCGCCGCTGCTTTTTTGTGGCCGCACCCGACGCGCTGGTGCGGCGCTCCGCGCCGGCAGTGACGACGTCGGCGAAGGCGCCTGGCCGGCGGATCCCGCCGTCGTCTTCTTCCGTGCGAGGCTCCCTGCGGTGTCGAACCTGAAGATGCCCGAGGCCGAGCAGCGTCTGGTGAGCCTGTACCGGACGTACGGCGGTCGCGTGTACGCGCGGTGCCTGTACCTGCTGCGCCACGAGCAGGAGGCCGTGGACGCGCTGCACGCGGTCTTCGTCGCGGCGCTCCGACCGCTCGACGGCGCCCGGCACGACGAGAGCCCGCTGACGTGGCTGACGGGCCTCGCCACGCTGCATTGCCTCGACGCGCTGCGCGCCGCGCCCGCCCCGGGGCCCGCGCAGCTCCAAGATGCCGTCGCCCACGCCGCCGCCCACGCCGACGGCGCCGTCTTGCTCACCGAGCACCGCGAGCTGTTGCGCCTGTGCCTGGCCCGCAGCGCCGCGGTCGACCCGCCGCTCGCCGCGCTCGCCACGTGGGCCTTCGTCGACGAGCAGAGGCCGCAGGAGCTCTGCGCCCGGGCGGACCTCGCGGCGTCGACGCTGCACGAGCGGCTGCGCGCGTTCGTTGCGCTGTGCCGCGCCGAGCTGCAGGCCCATGTGCCCGGCGTCGTCTTCGTCGACGCCTCACGCAGACGCGACGTCCCCTTGCACGACCCGCAGACCAGCGCGCCGCGCGCTCCGACGATCGCGCTGCCCCGGCTCGACCACGCCGGCGACGACGGGCTGGTCGATCGCGGCGGCGTCACGCTGTTCGACATCGAGCGCTACGCCTGCGGCGAGCTCGAGCTGAGGGGCGCCGCCGCAGCCCGCGTGCAGGCCGCTCTCGAGGCTGACGCGACCCTCGCCGCCGTGCACTCCGAGGTCGTCGCCGCCGACCGCGCGTTCCTCGCCACCCACCCGCCGGCGGCGCTCCTCGTCGGCCTCCAGCGCTTGCGCGCGCAGGAGGCCACCGGCCTCGCCCGCGTCGTCGCCACGCTGCGCGCCCTCGTCAGCGGGCCGCTGGTGGCCGCCGCCGCCGCCGCCAGCGTTGCGCTCTTCGTCGCCGTGCAGGCCATCGAAGTCCCGCCAGACCGCGGCGCCGACACCGCCACGAGCACCATGGGCAGCGCGCCGACGGCCTCGCTGTCGTTCATCGTGAAGACCGCCGACGGGGGCGCCCGCGCCGGCCGCGACGGCGAGCCGCTGCGCGCCCGCGACCAGTTCCAGCTCGTCGTCACCGATCTGCCGCGGCGCGCGATGGTCGTCGTCGGCGTGGACGGCGACGGCGACGTCACTACCTGGGTCGCCGAGGACGACGTCACGCGCACCGAAGGCCGCCTTGCGGCCGGGCCGCGCGCGCTCGCCAGCCCTGTCGTGCTCGACAATGGCCGCGTCGCCGAGCGCTTCTTCGTCGTCTGGGGCGACGACCTGCCCGCGCTGCGTCGACGGGCGAGCGAGGCCGCGTCGCACCTCGCAGCGAGCGTCCACGCCGGCGTCGACGTGGCGACGCTGACGACGCTGCCGATGTACGACGAGGCGACGCCGCAGGCCACGGTGCACGTGGTCCGGGTCCCATGACGCGGCGACGAGGGCTGCTGCGCCTTCGTCGCCGCCGAGCTCGCGCCGTCGACTTGAGCGGGGCGCGGAGCTTCACGCCGCGTCGAGCTCGACGCGGCGACCGAAGCTCTCGGCCGAGCGCGTGCGCACGACGTAGCGGCGCACGCGGGCGGCGGCGACGGAATCGACGGGCAGCGCGGCGAGGATCGTGTTCTTGTCGCGCTGCAGCTGCCGTCGCAGCGCGTGGGCGCGGTCGAGGGCGCGCACGCGGGTGACGAACGCGTGGGCGGTGGCCTCCAGGGCACGGTCGTCGGCGACCTCGAGCTCGAGCAGCGCGCGCTCGCAGTCGTCGGCGACTTCGCCGAGCAGCGCGCGCTGCGCCTCGGTCAGGCGCTTCAGTCGGAAGCGCGTCACCGCGTCGGGCGACAGCCGCAAGCCGACGACGAGGCCGGCGGCGTCCTCGGGGGCGAGGCGCTCCTCGAGCTCGACGCCCAGGCGCGTCGACGCCTGGCGCAGGCGCGTCGCGCGCTCGCGGCGGTGGGCGCGGGCGGCGTCGACGCGGGTCGATGTCGTCTCGGCCTCCTCGAGGTAGATGGCCAGCCGCGAGGCCAGCAGGCGCAGGCGGTCGGCGATGTCGAACAGGCGGGCGTCGCTGGCCTCGTCAGCGAGCACCTCGGCGTGCTGGATGACGATGGCGACACGGTCGAGGCGCGAGGGCGGGGGCGGCAGGTTCTTCATCGTGGGGCTCCTGGTGCGGCGGTCGTCGCCGTACGGAGCGCCTCTCACGCGCCGTGCCCACGCGTCGTCGCGCCTGACCGCGCCCGGCTGCGATCGTCGATGACGTAGGCAAAGGTCGCATGTTCCTGTTGGAACGAACGCCGGACCATCGCTGCGCGCGCGCGCAGCGTCGCCACGCACCTCGCGTCGCGTCGCAGAGCAGGCAGCGGCGTTGCTTGTGGGGCCGAGCCGTGACCGCGCCCGCGAGCCGCGCGACGCGTCCGGCGTCAGCGACGTCGACGTCGCACGAGCAGCAGCGCCAGCCCCAGCACGGGCAGCCCCGCGTCGGCGCCGGCGGTGCTGCACGCGTAGGCGGCGCTGCCCGCGACGTCGAGCGGCGGCGGCTCTTCGGGCGGCGGTGGCGGCGACAGCGGTGCGCCTTCGCCCTCGCCCTCGCCTTCGGCGGGGACGTCGTCGGAGGGATCGAGGGGGTCGGTGCCGTCTTGCTGCTCGTCGCCGTCGCCGACGCTGCCGTCGTCGCTGTCGGGGTCGGTGGGGTCGGTCTCGCCGGCGTCCTGCGAGCCGTCGCGGTCTTGATCCTCGACGCCGTCCTGCACGCCGTCGCCGTCGCTGTCGGCGTTCAGCGGGTCGGTCTGGCTGCCCGGGCGGGTCGCGTCGGCGTCGACGGGACCGGGGTAGCTGCCACGCACCTCGTCGCCGTCGGTCAGACCGTCGTCGTCGCTGTCGGGGTCGAGGGGATCGGTCTCGCTGGGATCACGCACGCCGTCGTCGCCGCGGTCCTCGCCACCGTCGCACACGCCGGCGAGCGTGGCGCTGCCGTCGCACAGGCCGTCGCGGTCGGTGTCGGGGTCGGCGCCGTTGGTCTCGCCGGCGTCCAAGGCGCCGTCGCGGTCGCGGTCCTCGACGCCGTCTTGCAGGCCGTCGCCGTCGCTGTCGGGATCGCGAGGATTGAGCTCGCCGACGTCGACGCCGCCGTTGCCGTTCGCGTCTTCGGCGCCGTCAGCGACTTCGTCGCCGTCGCTGTCGCCGCTGCACGGGTCGGTGGGGTTGCGGCCGTTGACCTCGACGCCGTCGGGCAGACCGTCGCCGTCGGTGTCGGGGTTGTTGCGGTCGAGGCAGTCGTGGGCGTCCTCGAGCCCGTTGGGCAGACCGTCACCGTCATCGTCGGCCAGGCGGCCGTTGTCGTCGTCGGGGAAGTCGACGGGGTTGCGGCCGTTTAGCGCCTCGCTGCCGTCGCTCTCGCCGCCGTCGTCGGTGTCGGGGTCGGTGGGGTTGGTCTCGCGCGGGCCGCCGGGCGCGCCGGGCTCGAACACGCCGTTGCGGTTCGTGTCCTCGCTGCCGTCGAGCAGGCCGTCGCGGTCGGTGTCGGGGTTCAGCGGGTTGGTCTGGGCGCCGTCGCGGCTGGCGAAGGTGTCGACGGGGCCGGGGTAGCGCGAGGTCACCTCGACGCCGTCGGTCAGACCGTCGTCGTCGCTGTCGGGGTCGGTGGGCGACGTCTCGGCGGCGTCGTGCAGGCCGTTGCTGTTGGTGTCCTCGCCGTTTTCGCAGGTCTCGCCGCCGAAGGTGGCGCCGCGGCCGCCGTCGCACAGACCGTCGCCGTCGGTGTCGACGTCGAGGGGGTCGGTGACGTTGTTGTTCGGCAGCGCCGGGTTGCCGCCGAAGAATTCTTCGCCGTCCTGCAGGCCGTCGCCGTCGGTGTCGGGGTCCTCGGGGTCGAGGCACACGCGCGCGCCGGCCACGGTGGCGCACACGCCCTCCTCGGTGATGTCCGAGATGCCGTCGCCGTCGGTGTCGCCGTCGTCGACGCTGACGACGACCAGCGCCTGCAGCACCGCGTCGGCGCCGGTCTGCACGCCGAAGCGCAGGTTGTCGTAGCGCCCGGGGGCCAGCCGGCCGGCCAGGCTGAAGTCGTCGATGTCGAGTGAGTTCAGCTCGTTGCCGTCAACGCCGACCACCTGCCCGGTGAACTCGGTGGAGACCGTCTCGTTGAACACGTTGCCGGCGGGGTTGGCGGTGTTCTCGAGGAACACGTCGAGGTCGGCGCGCGTCAGCTGCAGGATGTTGCGGTCGCTGGCGCAGCTGCCCTGGCAGAGCGTGAAGTAGTCACACACCGGTCGGTCGAAGGCGTCGAGGCGATCGACGTCGACGAAGCGGCCGCTGGCGTCACGTGTCGCGCTGCAGGTGCCCGCCGCCGGGAACTCGCGATCGCCCTCGAGGGCGACGATGGTGGCGCGCCCGCCGCCGCCGGCAAACAGCTTGAACGGCAGGAGCGCGTCGGAGGCGTCGTCGCCGATGAACTGGCTGAACAGCAGGCCGTTGGCGATCTGCGTGACCCGCGGCTTCGCATCGGCGGGGTCGACGTAGAGCACGACGAGGGCGAAGGAGCCGACGTAGACCGAGCAGGCCTGCGTGCTCGTGCCGCACGCAGCGTCGGGCACGAACCACGGCGTCCCCTGGTCGACGACGAGGGACTCGATGCGGTACTGGCCCGACAGCGTCCCCAGCGCCTGCAGGTCGGCGGTGACGTCGGCGACGCACTCCCAGTAGTCGAAGCTGTCGGGCGGCGCCGCCGGGTCGGTGTTGATCGTCAGGCAGTTGGTGGTGGCGTCGACGTCGATGGTGAGCGCGCGGTTGTCGGGCAGGCGCAGCACCACCGACGTGTCCGGCGCGGTGCCCGAGCCGAACCAGAACAGCAGCCCGCTGGCCGCCGCCGCGTTCGCCGGCAGCGTGATCGTGCCGCCCGCCGACGACAGGATCGACGGCGGCGTGGCCCCGCCGCCCGGCGCCACCACCGACGCGCCGACGACGATGTGCTGGAAGGGTCCGCGTGCCTCGAGCACCGGCACGAGGGGGGCGCCGGCGAAGGTCTGGGCGCGGCCATCGGCGGCGACGAGGCCGGCGGCGACGACGACGAGCAGCGAGAGGGAGCGGACGACAGCGCGCATGGGATCCTCGACAGGCACCCGCGCCGGGATCGCGCGAGGGCGGCGACCAGCGACGAGCAAACGACAGCATCTCTGAGTGTGCCACGCCGTTTATCGGTCGAAAGGCGGAACCGTCGCGGGATCCCGCCCATGCCTGTGTCAGGCGTCGCGGGCCTTTTCGGGGGACACGGGGACACCCCGCGCCCCCGGACGCCGCTCAGCGCAGGGCAAAGCGGCTGGCGTCGACGGCGACGTTGCGCTCGACGGACTGGGTGACACTGCGCCGCACGAGCTTGTCGCCGCGCCAGAGCTCGATGGCCGCGGGGTACCAGTTGCCGCCGACGGGCGAGCCCCAGCCGAGGTACCGCACGTCGACCTTGACCGGCGCGCCGTCGGCTCCCTTGGCGAACGTCACGAGGCGCACGGGCAGCAGCGTGTCCTTGTCGAACCAGGCCTGCGGCTTGTCGGTCTCCCACGGCTTGCTGCCGACGAGGACGGCGACGCGGCCGTCGAAGCGCGCGTACGACGTGAGCTCGGTGTTGATGCCCAGCGCCTTGAGCGACGCGAGCACCTGCTCGGCCACCGCCGACGCCGGCGGGATGACCGCGACGGTGTCGAGCAGCACGTCGACGCCGCCCTTGCCCGCCTTGTCGGGCTGGCCGGGGGTCTTCGTGAGCGTGCGGCCGGCGTCGCGGATCTCGACCAGCATGCCGTCGTCGGCATCGGTCTCGCGGCGCAGCTGCCCGGGGGCGGCGATCCACACCCGCTCGACGAACGACTCGCCGCGCACCGCGCCCGGCGCGCCCATGACCTGCACCGTCGCCTGCACCTTCAGCGTCTTCGTGCCCCGCTCCACCGAGCGCTCCATCGCCCGGTTCAACACGTACGCCGTCGACGGCCGGTAGGCCTGCGCCGCCGTCGCCGCCAGCGACAACCCGATCACGAGCACCCACGAAGCCTTCGACCGCGCGACCTTCATGCCGCCCCTTCTGCCCCGCCGCGTGCGCCTTCGCCACCGCCCTCGCGCCGCCTCGCTTGAATTGAACAGTTGCTTGATTCATCATCGCTGCATGGCCCGCCCCGTCGCTGCCGACGCCGACGCGACCCGCGCCCGCATCCTGGCGGCGGCGGTGGGGCTGGTGTCCGAGCGGGGCATCGAGGGCACGACGGTGCGCGACGTGGCGGCGCGGGCGAGGGTGTCGTTGGCGACGGTGCTGCACTACTTCGGCAGCAAGGACGGCCTGTACGCCGCGTGCGTGCAGGCGATGGACGACGAGCTGGCGGCGCTGCGGGTCGAGCTGTTGTCGTCGTCGGCCCCGGGGGTGAGCCGGGCCGAATTGCTGTCGCGGATGGTGCGTCGGGCGTGGGCATTCGCGTGTGCGCACCGGGTGGCGCACCGGATCATCCTGCGGATGGTGCTCGACCACGGCGGCCTGCCGCAGGAGCGCATCGAGTCCCTGCTGCGTCCGGGGCTCGCCGACGCCGAGCAGGTCCTGGCCCCGCTGCTGGGCGTGCCGCCGTTGCGGGCCCGGCTGGCGATGCAGACGCTGGTGCAGCTAGTGGCGCGCTACGCCATCTGCGGCGAGGACGAGCTGCGCGTGATCACCGGCGCCGCCACCGCCGCCGACGCCGAGCGCGTCGTCGGCGACCACCTCGTCGACCTCGCCGCCGGCCTGCTGTTGTCGTCCGAGACGCGCGACCGCCCGGCGTTCCCCTGCGATCACGAGGCGACCGCATGAGCGGCACGAATCGCCCGAGGCCCTTCGTTCGCGTCGTCGTCGCTGGCCTCGGCGCAGGGCTGCTCGCCGTCCCGGGATTCGGCGCGGGCTGCGCCGAGCCCTATGAAGACGACGCCCTCGGCCTCGACGGAGTCGCCGTCGAGCCGGGCAGTCTGGCGGGCGTCTTCGGTCTGCAATCCACCGCCGTCGACCAGGCCGAGGTGCCGGTGTTCGGAAAGATCGACACCGGCGGCATCACCGCGTCGCTGGTGGTGCGCACGTGGCGCGGCAACGACGACGATCCGGCGGTCTACGACGAGCACATCACCGTCTGCGGCGTCGAGAACTTCGAGACGGCGGGGCTGCTCACCATCGTCCCCGAGGTGACGCTCGTGGCGATTCCGCCGGCCAACGCCGTGCTGCGCGTCGACCACGAGAGCGGCAGCTTCACTCGCGAGACCTACCGCGAATATTGGGCGGTGCGCGATCTGCCCGACGACGAGCCGCTGCCCACCGACAAGACCAGCGTCGTCTATTACGACATGGACGACGACAGGAACCCGGGCACCACCATCGAGGCCACTGGGCTCGCCGTCGGCCAGATCTACGTCGCCCAGCGCAAGACCGTCGATCAGGCCGGCGTCGTGCGCAGCGAAGACCAGTCCCTCGGCCTCAGCCGCGTGAAGAAAGAAGGCGTCGTCCTCGACGCCACCAGCGACCTGCTGAAGACCGAATCCGAGCGGACTCCCCACCCCGACCCGCGGCAATCGTGGTCCGTCGACGCCCGGCTGGCCGACGACGCCACCTGCGCCGACGTGCTCGACGCCCAGGACGACGACCGTCTGCCGCGCCGCTCGCCGCTGCCGCGGAATGACGGATGACCCCTGCTCGCGTCCGCGTCGTCGCTCTGGCCGTCGCGCTGGCCTTCGTCGTGGTGGCAGCCGGCGGGGCGTGCACGCGCAGCGTTGGCGATGCCCGCGATCTTGCCGTGTCCTCCGACGTCGCTGCCCGCGCCGTCTTCGCGGCGGCCCTCGCCGCCCTCGCGCGCGGCGACGAAGCGGCGGTCCTCGCGCGCTTCTGCGACACCAGCGATGACGGCCTGGCCCGCGCCCGTGAGCTGCTGCGCCCGGCCCTGCGCCGCGGGGACCTGCTCGTCGAGCGCGTCGAGCCGGCGTGGGTCGGCGCCGAGCCCTACTTCCTTGTCGAGGTCCGGGCCGGCGACGACAGCTGGCGTCACGGCTTCGGCGTGCGTGCCCGTGATGGCTGCCTCGACCGCGCCGTCGGCGCCGCCCCGCCCGCGGACGCCGACTCTGCAGTCATCGATCTCTGAAGGGTCCCTGAAAGGCTCGACGAGCATCGTCGGGTTCAGCGCTTGCGCCGGACCGGACCCTCATCCGCTGGCATTCCCTGACCCCTTCTCCAGCCCTGGGAGTTCTGGGGGAACGGCTGTTGACGTTCGTGTTCAGCAGCGCCGCTTCCTGTCGCCATGCTGCGCGAGGGAGAGCCCTCTCCCGGCGCAGGGAGAGAGCAGCGGCGAAGCCGCGGGTGAGAGCGAGAGGCCCCACAGAGGCCCCTGACAGGTGCTTGCAAGGCCTCTGAGCGGCAGGAAATCGGCGTCTTCGGCGCCGTCGACGGGCTCGCCGAACCGCCGTTGGCCCATCAGGACGTCGGGGCCGGCGAGCACCAGGCCGTCAGGCCGTCGGCGTCGGCTCCAACGGCTTCTCGACCGCCTTTTCGACCGGCCTCTCGGCGGGCTTCTCGACCGCCTTTTCGGCCGGCGTCGCCGGCTTCGTCGCCTTCTTCGCGGCGGGCTTCGTCGCCTTCTTCGCGGCGGGCTTCGTCGCCTTCTTCGCGGCGGGCTTCGTCGCCGTCTTCGTGGCGGGCTTCGTCGCCGTCTTCGCGGCGGGCTTCGTCGCCGTCTTCGCGGCGGGCTTCGTCGGCGTGGCCGACACGGCAGCAGCGCTCGCCTTGGCCGACGGCGCCTTGCCGGGCACCGATGTGTACTTCGTGCCGCGCGCCTGGCCGGTGCGCCGCACGCTGCCCTGCTCGACGAGGGTTCGCAGCAGCGGCGCGATGGTCGCGGTCTTCACGCCGAGCCCCTGCGCGATCTTCTCGATGTTGCGATTGCCGTTGGTCAGGAGCATCGCGTACAGCTCGCCCGCCGAGATCGACGAGCGATGCGCCCGCCCGGCCTCGGCCTTCGCCGGCTTCGCCTTCGTCTTCGTCGATCTCGCCGCCGTCGAGGTCGCCTTCGCCGCCGGCGCGCCCGTTAGCGCACCAGCGACGGCGTCGGCGACGGCGCGCTGCAGGACGGAGGTGATGTCCGAGGCGAAAGCCTCGATTCGCTTCTGCAATTCAGCCTGAAGAGTGTTGTTCATGGGATTCGTATAGCAGTTCCCGGCAGGATTTCACCAGCGCGGTCCTGATTTTGCCGATTCGAGGTCTCCAATCGGGATTCCTGCACCTTTTCGGTGAGCGTGGACCTGACGCGCCCGACGCGCCCGACCGGAGCGTCCTTGCCCCGCGGGCTCCTCGCGGTGATCCTCGGGCCATGACGGCGTCCACGAAGGCCCCTGTCGCGGGTCCCGCGCCCCGCTTGCCCGCTCACGCGCGACGGACCCTGACCCGCGCCGACCCGACGCTCGGACGACACATCGCTCGCGTTGGCAAGTATTCCCTGGTTGTCCGACCGCCCGTCTCTTTGTTCGCGGCGCTGGCCGAGGCCATTGTCTATCAGCAATTGACCGCCAAAGCGGCGGCCACGATCCACGCCCGCGTCGCCGCCCTTGGCATCACTGGATTCCCGACCCCCGCCGAGGTGATCGCCCTGCAAGAGAGCCGGCTGCGCGGTGCCGGCTTGTCGACAAGCAAGGCTCGCGCCCTGCTCGAGCTCGCCGACCAGCATGAACGCGGAGCGCTGCCGACCGTCGACGAATGCCGGCGCCTCGCCGACGACGAGGTCATCGACCGGCTGACGGTGGTGCGGGGCATCGGCCCGTGGACGGTTCAGATGTTCTTGATGTTCCGACTTGGCCGCCCCGACGTGCTGCCGGCCACGGACTATGGTGTACAGAAGGGATTTCAGCGGGTCTTTCGCACGAAGGCGCTGCCGACGCCGCAGCAGGTGCTGGCCCGGGGCGAGCGCTGGCGACCGTTTCGCACCGTCGCCGTCTGGTCTCTGTGGCGCGCCCTGGAGCTGCCGCCCCCCGCCCGCCGTCGACCAGCCGCGCCGGCCGGTTGAGGACGCGGTACGACCGGCGTCGACGGCGATGGCCGTACCGCGCACGGGACGGTGTCGTCCGACCACGGCTGGACAGCGGCTGGTTCGTTCACTAACCACCGCCCCATGAATCCGACCGGGATGCTCGCCTTCTACGCCGCCGTCGCCGCCGGCCTCGTCCTGCTGCTCGTCGTGATCGCCGGCCAACTGTCGCCGCGCCGCCCGTCGCCGGTGAAGCAGAAGTCCTACGAGTGCGGCGTCTCCGAGCCGCAGCCCACCGAGGCGCGCTGGCCCATCCGCTTCGCGCTGGTGGCCATGCTGTTCCTTGTCTTCGACGTCGAGGGCCTGTTCTTCTATCCGTGGGCTGTTCAGATCCGCGAGCTCAAGTTCCAAGGCCTGCTGTGCATGGGCAGCTTCTTCGCCGTCCTCGGCGTCGGCTACATCTACGCCCGCGGCCGCGGCGCGCTGAAGTGGCAATAGCCGTCGCGCCGACGCGCGGTCGTCCTCGACGACCGCGCCCCTGACGACGCGCAGGACCACACCGGCCGGACGACCGACACGAAGAGCTGCCCGCGCGGGCAGCTCTTCGTGTCGGGGCTCGTCGACCGTGCGCGGTGGACGGCCCGTCGTCGTCGAGGGTCAACCCTTCAGGGCCTCGGCGCCGCCGATGATCTCCATCAGCTCCTTCGTGATCGCCGCCTGACGCGCGCGGTTGTAGTAGAGCGTCAGCGACCCCACCATCTCCTTGGCGTTCTTTGAGGCGTTCTCCATCGCCTGCATCCGCGCCGCGTGCTCGGCGGCGGCGCTCTCGAGCAGTGCCCGGTAGATGCGCGTCGCCAGCTGGCGCGGCAACAGCGCGTCGAGCAGCACGGCGCGGTCAGGCTCGTACTTGAAGTCGACGGTGTCCTGCTCGTCGGACTTCGCCGCCACGATGGGCAGGATCTGGTCGACGACGACGCGCTGCGTGCCGGCGTTGACGAACTCGTTGTAGACGATGGTGACGGCGTCGATCTCGCCGGCGATGAACAGCTCGGACAGCTCGAACGCGATGGCCTGGGCCTTGTGGTAACTCAGGCCGTCCCACACGCCCTCGTAGGTCTTGCGCGACGGCACCGCCTCGCGCTTCATCGCCTCCGCGGCCTTGCGGCCCACCGTCGACACGCGCACCTGCTTGTGCACGTCTTTGGCGTCAAAGCGGGTGCGCAGCGAGCGACGGATCACGTTGGAGTTGAACGCGCCGCACAGCCCGCGGTCCGACGTGATCGCGAGGATCTCGAGGGTGCCGCCCTGCTCGCTCTCGGGCCGGTGCGCGAGCAGCGGGTGCGGCGCCTCGCCGAGCAGCTCGGCCCGCCGCGCCAACGCCGCCGCCGTATCGGCGATCTTGTCGGCGAACGGCCGGGCGGCCATCACGCGTTCCGTCGCCCGCCGCAGCTTCGCCGCCGAGACCATCTTCATGGCCTTCGTGATCTTCTGCGTGTTCTTGACGCTCTTGATGCGCTTGCGGATGTCGCGAAGGGAAGCCATCGCCGTGCTCCGTCGAAAAGTGCCGCCCGGCAAGGACGACCGACCACCATAGACACCGGTGGCGCTAGCCGATCCCCCCCGGGGCGTAAACCCGCCGTCGTCGCTGCCGTCGACGTCGCCCGACCCGGCCGTGCGGCAAGCGGTCGCAGACCCGGCAGCGCCCGGCCGCCGCCGCCCGTCATCGTCGCCGCCCGCTCGCCTGGCAGGGTGCTGAAGAACGCTTTGCGTTCTTCAGCACCCTGCTCGGTGTTTCTCGCCCTCGTGGAGGACGAGAGCGAATCTCTCGCCGGCTGCTGAAGAAGCCAGCCGAGGGCATTTTTCAGCAGCCTGCCAGAGGCTCAAGCCAGCGTGAGCCGCTGCAGCCGCGCCACCAGCCCGGCCAGCACGCCGCGCAGGCGGGTGGCCCGGGGCTCGAGCAGCCCGAACGTGCGCTCGTCCATGTACAGGTCGCGGTTCAGCTCGAGCTGCAGCGCATGCAGCCCCTGCGCCGGCTGGCCGTGCCGCGCCGTCGTGTACTGACCCTTGTACGGGTCGTTGGGGCGCACCGAGAAGTCGGCAGCAACGAAGTGGTCGACGACGGCTCGCAGGAGCGCCGGCGAGCACGAGCGATCGTCGAGGGTGCCGGGCACGACGTCGACGCGCCGCGACGCCGCCTCGAAGCGCGACGGCATCGAGTGCAGGTCGATGAGGATTGCGAAGCCGTGGCGCGCGCGCCGCTCGGCCAGCAAGGCGGCGATGGCGTTGTGGTAGGGCACGTGGATGCGCCGCACGCGCGAGCGCAGCTCGTCGACAGACAGCGGTCGGCGCAGCACGGCGGCGCCGTCGGTGGTCGTGCGCCAGCACAGGCCCCGCGCCGAGGGCCGGGCCGGACAGTCGAAGCCGGGGCAGACGTCGAGGTCGACGTCGTCGGGAGCGCGGTTCAGGTCGAGCACGTAGCGGCTGACGTTTCCGACCACGACGGGGACGCCGAGGGCGGGGATGTCGGCGGCGAGCTTGTCGACGTGCAGGTCGGCGTCCTTCAGCAGCGCGCGGCCCGACAAGGCCAGCGCCACGGCGTCGTCCTCGGGGACGTCGAGGCCGGCGTGGGGCACGCTGACGACCACCGGCCCGCCGTCGAGCGCGTCGAGCGGGCCCAGCCCGGCGTCGCCGTGGCCGCCGGCACCCTGGTCCGCAGCCACGGGGCCGGCGTGGACGGGCTCAAGCAGGGAGAATGTCGACGACACGCCGACCAACGTAGCAGGTTTTGGTCAGGCGGCCGGTGACGCCGGCGTGGCCGACGCGGGGCTGTCTTCGGCGGCGAGGCCGTAGATCGCCAGCGCGTCCTTGCGTCCGCGGATGGGGACGACGCCCATCGTCACGACAGGGAAGCGCGCGGCGACGAGATCGGCCGACGATGATGACGGCAGCGTGCGTCGGCCGTGGTCCTTCGTGAGTTGCTCGAGGCGCGAGCAGGTGTTCACGGTGTCGCCGATCACCGTGTACTCCATGCGCCGCGGCGAGCCGATGTTGCCGGCGACAAGGTCGCCGGTGTGCAGGCCGATGCCGATGCGGATCGCCGGCTGCCCGCGGGTCGCCCGGCGCGCGTTGAGCTCGTCCAGCCGGCGGCCCATGGCGAGCGCGCAGGCCACGGCGTTCTCGGCGTCGCTCTGGGCGCCCTGAACACCGCCATCACCGCGTCGCCGATGAACTTGTCGAGCACGCCGTGGTGCTCGAGCACGCAGTCGACCATGGCGCCCAGATACTCGTTCAGGAAGGCGACGACGTCCACGGGTGAGCGCTGCTCGCTCATCTTCGTGAAGTCGCGGATGTCGGAGAACAGCATGGTCGCGGTGCGCAGCTCGTCGCCCAGCGTCACGCGGCCGGCGAGGAGCTCGTCGGCGACCTGCTGGGTCACGTAGCGCCCGAAGGTCTCCTTCAGATGCTCGCGCTGCACGAGCCCGTGGACCATCGCGTTGAAGCCCGAGGCCAGCTCGCCCAGCGTGTCGAGCCCGCGCACCTCGGCGCGCGTGGTCAGGTCGCCGCTCTTGACCACCTGCGTGCGCTCGACCAGATGGCCAACGCCAAAGCTGACGGTGCGCAGCGCGCTCACCACCTGGAAGAAGAACAGCGACAGCCCGACGACGATCATCAGCCCGGTCTCCAGCAGCGACGGCCGGTCGGCGTCGACGACCAGCAGGTACAGCAGCGCCGGCCAGGCGACGCCCAGCGTGGTGGCGAGCAGGATCATGTGGTGGGCGACGAGGACGAGCCACCGTGGTCCGAGGTGGGCCAGCGTCCCGTCCACCAGCAGCACCGGCGCGATGCGCGTGCGCACCAGATTGGTCAGCGCGTAGAACTGGGTCGTCGCCGTGATCAGGCCGAAGGCGACGCTGCCGACGTACAGCTGCGCCCTCGCGGCCAGGAGATTGGGCAGCCACCGCGCTTGCACCAGCGGCGTTGCGAGCAGGCACAGCGCGAACTGGCCGAGCACGATGGCGAAGACGTGCACCGGCAGGCGCAGCACCGCGACGATGTCGTCCGTCGGCAGCGACCCCGCCGGCGTGCCGGCCCGCAGCACCCGGCGCAGGCGCGCGAGCCGCAGCATGATCCGCGCGAACAGCGGCGTCGCCAGCGTCGTGAACACCAGGAACCCGCCCAGCGTGTACGGCACGCGGTCGGCTCGGCGCTCGCCATGGGTCAGCGCGCCGTGCGCCGAAAAGACGCCCGCGACGCCGAGCTCGACACCCACGCTCGTCCCGAGCACCGCCCACGGCGATGGCAGCGACGCCCAGGCCGACGACGGTGACGGTGACGATGACGACGGCGAGGACGACGGAGCAGGGGAGGACACGCGCCGACGAGAGTCCGCGTTCGCCCTGCCGGGCGAACGAAGGAAGGCCACTGCCGCGCGCGGGGCGGCGCTGGACCCTTCAGCGACGGGTGGCGGGGTTCTCGCCCACGGTCTCGCCGTTCTCCCAGACGTAGAAGCCGCGGCCGCTCTTTTGGCCGACGTCGCCAAGGGTGACCAGCCGCTTCAGGAGGCGCGGCGCGCGGAAGCCATCGGTGCCGAGCTCAGCGAACAGCCCTTCGGTGATGTTCATCCGCACGTCGAGCCCCACGAGGTCCGACAGCGCCAGCGGCCCCATCGGGTGCCCGTAGCCGAGCTTCATCGCCTGGTCGATGTCGCTCGCCGACGCCACGCCCTCTTCGAGCATGCGCATCGCCTCGTTGCCCAGGCAGATGCCAAGGCGCGACGTGGCGAACCCCGGCGCGTCGTTCACGACGATGGCGGTCTTGCCCAGACGCGTCGCGAGGTCCTGCGCCCGCTGCAGCGTCGCCGGCGACGTCAGCGTCCCCTTTACGATCTCGAGCAGCTTCATCAGGTGCACGGGGTTGAAGAAGTGCAGGCCGACGACGTCCTCGGGCCGCTTCGTGCTCCTCGCGATCGCGGTGATCGACAACGACGACGTGTTGCTCGCGAGCAGGGCCCCCGCCGGCATCACGGCGTCGGCGTCGGTGAAGAGCTTGCGCTTCCACTCCATGCGCTCGGGGATCGCCTCGATGAGCAGGTCGGCCGTCGCCAGCGCCTCGGCCATCGCCGTGGAGCCGCGCAGCCTCGCCCCGGCGGCGTCGCGGGCGGCGGGCTCGAGCTTCTTCTTGTCGACGCCCTTGTCGAGGTTCTCCTTCACGCGGGCGAGGCCGCGCTGCACGACGGCGTCGTCGACGTCGACGAGGGTGGTGGCGATGCCGGCCATGGCCAGCACCTGCGCGATGCCGTGGCCCATGGTGCCGGCGCCGACGACGACGGCGGTGTCGATGCTCTTCATGATCGCGCTGCTCCTGACGCCGCGCACAAACGGCGCCGCGCCCATGTGTTCGACGGGAGCGACTTCGACAAGGCAGGTCGTCGACCGCCGGCCAGCGCCCGGGGCCCGCATCGACGACCACGACGGGCCGCGGTAGCCACGGGCATGACCGCCCCCCCCACCGACCCCGCGCCCGCCGTCGTACCCGCCGCCTTGCGCCCGCGGGAGCGGCTGCGCTCAGTGACCACCGCCGGCGAGGGCGACGACGTCGAGCAACGACGACGACGGCTGCGGTGGCTGGCGCAGCTGCGCTGGTGGGCGATCACCGGCGCGATGGTCGGGCTGCTGTTGTGCGTGACCCTCGGCTGGACCTTCGTGTCGATCCCCGCCGTCGTCGCTGGCCTGGCCGTGCTCGTGCTCGTGAACGGCGTACTGGTTTGGCGCACGCGCGGCGGCCTGCATGTCGGCCGCAACGACCTGCTGCTGCACGCCACCGCCGACCTGTTGACGCTGACGTGGCTGCTCGCGTGGGCGGGCGGACCGCAGAACCCGCTGTCGGTGGCCTACGCGTTCCACGTCGTCGTCGGCGCGCTGCTGAACGGCCGGCGCGGCGCCCTGTTCGCCGCTGCGGCGAGCCTCGTGGGCGTCGCCGTGCTGTGGTGGCTGGAGGCGCTCGGCCGGTTGCCGATGCCGCCGCTGCTCGAGCCGCCGGTGTCGTTGTGGGCGCTGTCGCTGGCGATGCTGCTGTTCGGTCTGGCGTACCTGTCCCTCGAGATCGCGACGCGGCAGGCGCGCGAGCGTCAGCGCACCGCCGAGAAGCAGGAGGAGGCCGCGCGCGCGCTGCAGCTCTTGCTCGAGATGTTGACGGCGCTGAAGGTCGGCGTCGACGTGCAGGACCGCGACGGCTTCACGATCCTGCAGAACGACGGCAACCTCGCCAACGAGCCCGCCGCACGCGACGCCATCGGTCGCGCGCAGGCGCGCCTCGACGAGCAGCCTGTCGTCACCGGGCAGAGCGCGCGCACCATCGAGCGCTTCTCGGTGCCGGCGCGCATCGACGACGCCGGGGCCCAAAGCGCCCGCGAGCGAGTCGTCGAGCTGATCGCGCTACGGCCGACGCACCCGCGGGTCGCCCACGCGTTCCTGACCGTCGACCGCACCGAGACGCTGCTCGTCGAGCAGCGCCACCTGCTGCTCGAGCGACTGGCCACCATTGGCCGCGCGATGCAGGGGGTCGCCCACGAGCTGAACACACCGCTGACGACGATGCAGACGCTGGCCAAGGACCTGCGCTCGGTGTTCGCCGACGCGCAGCTGCCCGACGCCGAGCGGCGGGACGTGCTCGAGAGCCTCGACCTGATCGTCGAAGAGACGCGCCGCTGCCGCGCGCTCACCCAGTCGCTGCTGGCCACCGCCAACGACGGCTCGCGGTCGCGCGGGCGGCAGCCGGCCCTCGAGGTGGCGCGGCGGGCGCTGCGCGTCGTCGGTAGCGACCGCACTGCCGTGCAACTCGACGAGGACAGCCTCGCCCGCGCCGGCGACGTCGACGCCGATCGTGTGCTGCAGATCGTGCTGAACTTGGTGCAGAACGCGCTCGCCGCCACCGCCGCGTGCCGGGAAGACGGCCAGGGCCCCCGCGTCGTCGTCGACGCCGTCGTCAAGGCCGGCGAGCCGTTGCGCCTGCGCGTGACCGACCGCGGCCCCGGCCTGTCCGACCTCGTGCGCGGGCGGCTGTTCGAGCCGTTCGTGACGACGAAGGCCGAGGGCACCGGACTTGGCCTCTACACGAGCCAGCAGCTCGCCCGCGAGCTCGGCGGTGCGCTGGTGGTCGAATACGTCGCCGGCGGCGGCACCCGCATGGTGCTGTCGCTGTCGCCCGGCTGAAGACCGCCCGCCCCGCTGGGCCACGAGGTCTGGGACGCGATCTGCCGGTCGCAGTGCTACCTTGAGACGGCAGGGCGCAAAAGTACGGTTCCGCACCCGGATGCCGTATAACTCTCGCCCGTCTCGCGTTCACCCGCTGGCACGACCCGTGAGTCGGCAACAAGACCCCTCGACAGGAGCCCCCCATGCGAATGCCGCTGCCGACCCTCGCCCGCTTGCTCCCCTGACCGCCGCCGCCTTCTTGATGGCCGCCGACGGCGACGCCTGCATCATCGTGCGGCCCGACGATAACGGCGATCGCGACGACGACGACGGCGACGACGGCGACGATGAGTGTACCGACCTGTCGCGGCTGTGTCCGAGCCTCGCCTGCGACAACGGCTTCCTCGCCGACGCCGACGGCTGCGCGATCTGCGAGTGCCAGCCGACGGCGTGCTCGTCCGACGGCGCGGTGTCACCGCCGCCGCCCGAGTGCGCCAACGCCGTCTTCGACGACGTGACCTGCCAGTGGTCGTGCCTCGGCAGCGAGTGCCGTGCTGACGCCGACTGCCCGTCGTCGACGGTCTGCGTCGACGGCGTCTGCCGTGGGCTGGGCGCCGGTTGCTCCAGCGACGCCGAGTGCGGCCCCGGCTTCTTCTGCGACTTCGACAGCGCCGCCGCACCTTCGCCGCCCGACGGCGACGCGGCGCGGCCGGCGCCGCTCGGCCAGTGCGTGCAGCTGCCGACGTGCTTCTCCGACGCCGACTGCCGCCCCGGCGAGCGCTGCCTGCCGGCGGACCAGGCCGGCGGCCTGGTGGCCATCGCCTCGGTGTGCGTCGCCGACCCGAACCAGCAGTGCAGCGTCGACGACGACTGCGCCCTCGGCGAGCGCTGCATCTTTGACTGCACCGGCAGCTGCCCCAACTGCGACGACTGCACCGTGATCGTCAGCTCCTGCGCGGCCGTACCGGTGCCGTGCGACTCCGACGCCCAATGCCGCCTCGGCGAGACGTGCCTGTTCGACGGCGCGAGCCAGCGCCCGTGTCGGGACGCCGGTTGCTCCAGCGGCACCGACCCGCTGCCCGCGCAGGGCGTGTGCGGCGTCGCCCACGTCGTGCCGTCGTGCACCGTCGACGAAGAGTGCGGTCCCGGCGAGGTTTGCCGCGGCGCCGACCCCTGCATCTGCTCGGCTATCTGCATCGACGACGGGATGGGCGGCTGCCTGCCCTGCGACTGCCAGCCGCTGCCCGGCACGTGCGCGCTCGTGGGCCCCGGCGACGACGAGTGCTTCGACGACACGCGCTGCGCCGCCGGCGAGAAGTGCGTGATCTACGCCGTCGGCTGCGAGAGCGCCTGCGTGACCAACCCCGACGGCACCACCGAGTGCCACCCCTGCGACCCGGTCGCGGTGGGGCGCTGCGAGGCCGCCCCCGCATTCTGCGGCTCCGATGGCGACTGCGGCGCCGGCGAGTTCTGCGACCTCGAGGTCGTGTGCCCGGCCATCGCCGTCGAGTGCCCCGAGGGTCAGGTCGTCATCGACCTCGATGGCGACGGCTGCGCGCTCGAGTGCGTCGACCGCGCCCGCTGCGAGCTCCTCGGCGGCTGCGGCGCCCCGCCCGGCCTCTGCACGCGGCTGCCCAGCGACCCGTGCGCCGGCGTCATCTGCCGCGGCACCGACGTCTGCATCGTCGACGCCGCCGGCAACGCCGCTTGCGTCGAAAACCCGTGCCTCTCCGTCCGCTGCGACGCCGAGACGTTCTGCGAGGTCCAGCCCGATGGCTCCGCCCTGTGCGTGTCGAACCCGCCGATGCGCAGCTGCAGGAGCGACGCCGACTGCGCCGAGGCCGAGGTCTGCACCGTCAGCCGCGGCGACTGCCAGAGCAACCCGAGCTGCGGACCCGAAGGACCGTGCACCGACGAATGCTGGGGCGCCTGCGTGGCGCGCTGACCAAGTCTCCCCGGCCGCTCGCGCGCCGCCGGCGACGACGCCTCTGGGCGTCGTCGCCGGCGGCGGCGTCCTTGGGATCACAAATGCGCGGCTACCTCAAGGACGCGGTAGCATGACCACCGGGCAGGGACGTTGCGATGACCGACAAGAACGAAAAGCCATCCGCTAGCGGCGCTCGCGAGTCGCCGTCGCCCGCGTCGCCGTCGCCCGCGTCGCCGTCGCCCGCGTCGCCATCGACCGCGTCGCCATCGATCGCGTCGCCATCGATCGCGTCGCCGTCGATCGCTCCGCGTCCGATCTGGTCGCAGTACGCCCGCGACGACCTCCCCGCTGCCGCGCCGCCGCCGCCGCGGCCAGCGACCCCGGCCTCGTCGCCGTCGATCGCTCCGCGTCCGATCTGGTCGCAGTACGCCCGCGACGACCTCCCCGCTGCCGCGCCGCCTCGGCCAACGACCCCGACGTCGTCGTCGGCTCCGGCTCCGGCTGCGCCCCCGCCAGTCACGATGTCCCTTGTAGACCTGCTGGTCACTGCGGCACCGTCGCCGCCGACCATGTCCGTCGCGGACTCGCTGTTGCCCGCGTCTTCTGCGTCGTCTTCTGCGTCGTCTTCTGCGTCGTCTTCTGCGTCGTCTTCTGCGTCGTCTTCTGCGTCGTCTTCTGCGTCGCCGCTCGCCGCCGCTCCGTTCCCGACTCTCACTGGGCCGTTGCCCGCCCCGTCGGCGCACGCACCGTCGTCGTCCGCTCCGTCGTCGTCCGGTCCGGGGCCAACACCGGCGTTGATGGCGCTCGAAGATCTGTTGCTGCCGTCGGGACCCGTCGCCTCCTCGTTGCCCGCCGCCGCGCCGCCCGGGGTGGCGCCGGTCGCCTCGTCGTCGCCCGCCGCCGCGCCAGTGGCGCTGGTGCTGGACGCGTTGCTCACGCCGTTGTCGCCGTCGCCGTCTACGTCCCTCGCGCCCCCGGCGCCGCTGCTGGGTCTCGGCAGCGGCGCCTCGCTGTTTGGTGCCTCGTTCACCGCGGCGGCGCCTGCGCCGTTGCCGGCGGCAGCGTCCCCGTCGCCGCCGCGGCCGGCCACCGGGCTCATCCCGGTGCCCGCCGCTCCGCCGCCGGGGGCGGCCTCGTCGCCGCGTTCGTCGGTGGGGCTCTTGCCCGTCCCGCCGCCGGCGGTTCTGTCGCATCCGCCGACGGGCGCCTTCGCGGTGGTCCCGGCGGCGCCGGCGAGCGCCGCCCAGACGAGCACCGCCCCGGCGCCGAGGTCGTCGTCGGCGGCGGCGCCGGAGTCCGGCGCGCTGCCGTCGCCGGCCCCGACGGGGTCGCCTGCGCCGGCTCCATCCGAGGGCGTCGGGGTCGAGCCGGCGGCCAGGATCGCCCCGAAGGGCGACACCAGCCCCGGGCAGCTCGGCGCGATCCTGAAGGAGACGCGCAAGGCGTTGAAGAACCGCCTGCTCTACAGCCACATCGAGGACCACGGCGAGGACCAGCTGCTCGCGATCTACGGGCGGCTCGTGCGCTTCCTGCAGGCCGCCGGCGAGATTTCGCTGCGGGTCGAGGTGTCGTCGTTCGTCTGGAACGACGTCGAGGTCTTCATCGACGACGGTCACGACATCAACTTTGGCTACTCGCTGTACCGCGCCGGTGTGCGGCTCGTGTCGCTGCGGCCGGCGCTGGTGTGGGAGGAATTCCTCGCGTTCTGGACCCTGATCGCAAGCGACCTCGGCGAGCCGCACGAAGAGGATCTGCTGACGCGCCTGTGGCGTCAGGGGTTCGACAACATCCACTGGGTCGCGCAGCTGAAGCTCGACGACGACGAGTTCGACATCGAGGTCCAGGACTTCCTCGATGGCACGCTCACCGAGGCGGTGCAGCGCTTCTCGCCCGACCAGCTGCGCGAGGCGTGGGGCGCCGAGCTGACGGCGCTGGCGTCGAGCTTCGCGCAGCAGGCCGCGGCGCAGGGCGTGCTCGCCGACGACCAGCGGGCGGTGTCGGCGGAGCAGACGCGGGCGGAGCGCACGCTTGTGCTGGCCGGCGTCGCCAAGACGCTGCTCGAGATCACGCAGCTGAAGGCCTTTGCTGAGGCCGAGGAGTACTTCGCCGAGGCCTTCGAGCAGCTCGCCATCGCGATGCTCGCTGAGCGGGACGCGGCGACGCTGGGCGCGCTGGCCGAGCAGGCCCACGCGCTCTTGCAGCAGCCGGCGGGGCCGGTGCAGGACGCGGCGGTGAAGATGGGCATCAACGGCTTCGTGCGCGCGCTGACGTCGCCGAAGAATATCCCACAGCTGCGGGCCCTGCTCGACGACCCGCAGACGGCGTTGCCGCCGCGCGAGTTCGCCGCGCTGGTCCGCCTGTTGTCGGCCGAGGGCGCGCCGCTGCTGCTGACCTTCCTCGACGGCAAGCTGACCCACGAGCCGCGCAGCATCGTGCTGCGGGTGCTGGCCAACGCCAGCGCCGAGCAGGCCGTGCACATCGCCCGCCGCATGCGCAACGCCGACGAGCGGCTCGCCCTCGAGCTGCTCGGGGTCGTCAGCTCGCTGCAGGTCCCGCGCCGCGTGATGCTGTGCGAGCCCGCGCTGATGAACACGTCGCGCCTCGTGCGGCGGACGGCTCTGGAGACCATGGTCCGCTGCATGGACGACCCCGCGGCGCCACAGATGCTGGGGCGGCACCTCGGCCGTTTGGCGGACATCGATGAGCGGATCGAGCTCATCGGTGCCATCGCGCGCTTCGACTCCGACGAGTCGGCGCGGACGTTCGCCCAGCGCCTGCAGCAGCCCGAGCTCGAGGCGCGCGAGCTGACGGCGCTGTGGCGTGGTCTGCTCACCGCCGAATCGCCGACGGCCCACGCGGTGGTCACGCGAGCGGCGGCTGAGCCCACGCGCGGCCTGCTCGGCTCGGCCAAGGACGAGACCCGCAAGGCCGCGCTGGTCGAGGTGCTGGGCGAGCACGCCGACGTCCGCAGCGCCCGCGTGCTCGCGTCGATCACGCAGGACGAGAACCTGAGCTCGCGCGCGCTGGTCAAGCGCGCGCAGGATCTGCTTGGGGCCCTCAAGGCGCGCCTTGGGCGCACTGGCGGAGCGTGAACCGATGAAGACCCAGACGCCGGAAAGGCAGCTCGCGGTCCGCAGCCTGTCGCAGCAGGCGCTGCAGGCCTTCATGGTGCTGCACCGCACCGCGCGCACCCACGCGCTGAACAACGACGCGATTGTCGCGCCGCTGCAGGGGCTCATCCAGGCGGTCAACCGCCTGTTCGACGCCACGGGCTCCTGCGAGTTCATCCTGTCGGGCACGGTCTGCGTCACCAACGGTGTCATCGCCGTGCCCGAGCTCGGACAGCTCGAGATGGTGCGCGAGGTCGCCTGCGAGCTGCGCGCCCGCCAGGTCGGCGGCTTCCGCGTCTTCGGCCGCCTCGGCCTCGAGCAGGCGCGCACGCTGACGACGGCCCTGCTGGCGGGAACCATCGGCGTGCCGCGCGGCGGCGAATTCGAGGTCATCGCCGCCGCGCCCATCGAGGCGATGCTGCGCGATCTGCACCAGACCGAGGTCGAGTCGATCACCCGCCGCGACGCCGGCGACCGTGCCGTCGAACTGTACGGTGCGATGCTGACCGTCGTGCACCGCACCATCGACGGCGCCCGCTCGGGTCAGATCACGAAGGTGCTGTCGACGTCGCGGGTCATGCGCGAGCTCATCGAGTGCGGGCAGACGGCGCCGCAGGCGATGCTCGGCGCCGCGCTGCTGCGCGACGAGCGCATCCCCTACCTGCGCCGGCACCTCGCCGGCACCACGATCCTCGCGGTGCTCGTCGGCCTCGAGCTGCGGCTGTCGCGCGGTGACCTGCTGCATCTGGCCAACGTCGCGCTGATGCACGAGGTGGGCGTCGCGGCCTACGGCGAGCACCTCGAGCGCGCGGGGCGCGACCTGTCGCCCGAGGACCGCCAGCTCATCAAGGATCTTCCGCTCTTGTCGGCCCGGATGTTCCTGCGCCGCCGCGGCCTCCACCACGAGTCGTTGCGCAACCTGCTCGCCGCCGTCGAGAGCAAGCGCCCCTACGACCAGCCGGTGGCGCCGACGTCGGTCTCGTCCACGCCGCGGACGATGATCGCCGCGCGCATCGTGCAGGCATGCTCGACGTTCGACGCGCTGACCAGCAACCGGCCGTTCCGCGCGGCGCTGACCATCCCGGCGGCGCTGCAGAAGCTCGAGGCCGGCGAGCCGCGCGTCGATCCCCGCGTCATGAACGCTCTCGTCCTCGTCCTTGGCGACCCCCGCCGGCTCGTCGTGCGCGCACGCGCCGCCGCGGCCGCCAGCGCGCCGCGGCCGCGCGTTCAGGGCACCGCGTCGACCTGACCGCGTCGACCTGACCGCGTCGGCCTGACCGCCTCGACCCGATCGCCTCGACCCGTTCGCCTCGACCCGATCGCCTCGACCCGAACGCCTCGACCCGATCGCCTCGACCCGATCGGTCCGATCGGTGACGCGCCGCCGGCGTCTTCTCCGTAGCCTGCTAGCGCTCGACCTTGAACTCGACGCGGCGGTTCTGCTGGCGGCCGGCCTTGGTGCGGTTGCTGGCGATGGGTCGCGTCTCGCCGAAGCCGATGGACTCGAGCAGCTCAGGCTTCACGCGCTCCTTGTCGATCAGCCACTGGCGCACGCTGTTGGCGCGCGCCTGCGACAGCTTCAGGTTGCTATCGTCGTCGCCGACGTCGTCGGTGTGTCCCTCGACGGTCACCTTGGTGAGCTCGGACGAGCGGACCGCCTCGCCGACCTCGGACAGCAGCTTGGCGCTGACGGCCAGAATCGTGGCCTTGCCGGTGTCGAACTGCACCTGCTGCTTGATCTCGATCTTGTCCTTCTTGATGACGATCAGCGTGAACTTCTTGGGGCAGCCGTTCTGCTTTGGGTCCTGCTCGTGGCGGATGCCCGGCTCCGCCGGACACGCGTCCTCGTCGTCGAAGAAGCCGTCGCCGTCGGTGTCGGGCCGCGGACAGCCGTGGCGGTTGGGGTTCGTGGCCTTCTGATCGATGCCTTTCTCGTCGGGGCACTTGTCCTCGATGTCGGCGAACTTGTCGTCGTCCCGGTCGGGGCAGCCGCGGGTCTCGATGGGGCCCTTGTCCATCGGGCAGGCGTCGACAGTGTCGAGGATGCCGTCCTTGTCGTTGTCGACGTCGGCGCAGCCGTCTTTGTCCTCGAACTTGTCGAGGTCCTCCTTGATCACGTCGGGCGCGCCCTTCGTGCACAGGTCGCACGGCGCCGGCCGCTCGGTCTTCGTCCCGTCGGCGGCGGTGCTGACGAGCGGCGGCAGCGGGCAGCCCTCGGTGCAGTCCTCGACGCCGTCGCCGTCGTCGTCGATGTCGGGGCGGCCGTCGGCGTCGCGATCGCCGTCCATGTCCTCGGGGGCGTCGGGGCAGGTGTCGGCCTTGTCGTTGATGCCGTCGCCGTCGCCGTCGCCGTAGGGGCAGCCGTTGTTCTCGACCGGCCCGGGGGTGTTCTTGCAGCCGTCGATGGCGTCGAGCACGGTGTCGCCGTCGTTGTCGGGGTCGGGGCAGCCGTCCTTGTCGTCGTGCTCGTCAAGATCCTCCGGCTGGTCGGGGCAGGCGTCGACGTCGTCGAGCAGCCCGTCGGCGTCGCGGTCGGTGGCGGTCTTGATGACCACGCGGCGCGGCGCGCACTCGCGCGAGTTGGCGAGGGCGGCGTTGGCGTTCTCGACGGCGACTTCGATGTGCTGCTGCGCGCGGATGAAGTCGCCCTGCGCGAGCTCGTTCTCGGCGAAGTCGACGTGGGTCTCGGCCAGAGCGAGCTCTCTGGGCGCGCACTTGTAGGCGCCGGACTTCTTGGCCTTGGCGATGTCGACGCGGACGACCTCGGTCTGCGCCTGAATGCGCGGCCCGACACAGGCGCTGGCGAGGAGGACGACCGCGGCCGCGGCGAGCGCGGCCCCGAGGGCGCGCGAGGACAGGCTGGTCATTGCGGGCTTCCTTGGCCGGACGTCGACGGCGACTTCTTGATGGTCACGCCGGACGGCGCGCGGGCGCTCGGTGGCGTGGGCGGCGCGCTGGGCGCGTCTTGTGACGTCGAGCCGGAGCTGTCCTGCTGGTCGAGGTGCTTACTGCGTTGATCGCGCGCGCGCTCGGCGCCCTGGGCGGCGAGGTTGTTGGCCTTGAACGCGTAGTCGATGGCCGGGCCGTAGTCGGCGTAGCCGAGCTCTTCGTGGGCCTTGGTCAGGTAGGCCTCGGCGGCGGTGAACTCGTAGACGGCATTCTGCTCGGCCTGGGCGGCGCGGGCGCCGGCGAGCTTGGCTTCGGCGTCCGAAATGAGCCAGACGGTGAGAATCGGGCCGCACCCTGTGGTCAGCGGCGAGATCGCGAAGGCGAGTCCGAGCAGGGACAAAGCGCGCATGGCGTCGGGATACCGCCGTGGCTCGGCGCGGGTCAAGAAAACGGGGCCCGTCGTCGAGGCCGTCGTCGACGTCGACGACCGGGGCGACGGCGACACTGCCCGGGCGGGGCGGATCGCCGACAACGGACTTGCGCGGCCGCGCGCGCTCCGGTAGCGATCGCCTCGATTCCACGTGCGCCGCGGGGACGCGGCCTCGAACCCCGACAAGGGTCAAGACATGACGACGACCTCTGCTTCCGCCCCGACCTCTCCCGCCCCTACGAAGGGCCGATCGCGCCGCCGCCTGCAGGACTTCTTCCTGCAGAACAAGGACGTGAAGATCGACTACAAGAACCAGGATCTGCTCCGCCGGTTCCTGTCGCCCGAGGGCAAGGTGCTGCCGGGTCGTCGCACGGGGCTGACGTCGAAGAACCAGCGCAAGATCACGCGCGCCATCAAGCGCGCGCGCGCGGTGGGGCTGCTGCCGTTCACGAACCACGACGCGTGAGCCTCGGGCGGTTCGCCGCCGTGCGCTCTCTCGCCCTGCGAGCCCGCCCGACGGCGGGCTTTTTCGCTGTGTCGCGGTCACGCGCCGCCGAAAAAGGCGTCGTCGCCGACGACGCTCACCTTGACGGTCGCCTTGACGGTCGGTGGGCCTTGCCTATCGTGCGCTCGTCACGACGCTCATCAAGACGCGGCAACGACTTCGGCAGGGGTGGCGGGCGAGGGCTCGCCGACCCGGACAACGAGACACCACGCCCGCGCGGGCGACGGAGGACACAATGGGCAAGATCATCGGCATCGACCTCGGCACGACCAACTCCTGCGTCGCCATCATGGAGGGCGGCGAGCCCAAGGTGATCGCCAACGAAGAGGGCGCGCGCACAACGCCGTCGGTGGTGGCGTGGGCGAAGGACGGCGAGATCCTCGTCGGCCAGGTGGCCCGCCGTCAGGCGGTGACCAACCCGAAGAACACGGTGTACTCGGCCAAGCGCTTCATCGGCCGACGCTTCGTCGAGGCGAGCAGCGAGGCGAAGCGCGTGCCCTACGAGGTGCTCGCCGCGTCCAACGGCGACACGCAGTTCAAGGTCCAGGGCAAGGACGTCACCCCGCCCGAGGTGGGCGCCAAGGTGCTCTCGAAGCTGAAGCGCGCCGCCGAGGCGTACCTTGGCGAGACGGTGTCCGAGGCCGTGATCACGGTGCCGGCGTACTTCAACGATGCGCAGCGCCAGGCCACGCGCGACGCCGGCCGCATCGCCGGGCTCGAGGTCAAGCGCATCATCAATGAGCCGACGGCGGCGGCGCTCGCCTACGGCCTCGACAAGCAGAAGGAAGAAAAGATCGCCGTCTATGACTTCGGCGGCGGCACCTTCGACATCTCGGTGCTCGAGGTCGGCGAGAACGTCGTCGAAGTCATCGCCACCAACGGCGACACGCACCTCGGGGGCGACGACATCGACAACGCGGTGATGGAGTACCTGATCGCCGAGTTCAAGAAGGAGAACGGCCTCGACGTCAGCAACGACAAGATGGTCGTGCAGCGCCTGAAGGAGGCCGCCGAGAAGGCGAAGATCGAGTTGTCGGGCGTGGCCCAGACCGAGATCAACCTGCCGTTCCTGACCGCCGACGCCAGCGGGCCGAAGCACATGAACCTGACGCTCAGCCGCGCCAAGCTCGAGCAGATCATGGCGCCGTTCGTCGACCGCTCGATGGAGCCGGTGCGCAAGTGCCTGGCCGACGCCAAGATGAAGCCCGCCGACGTCGATCAGGTCGTCCTGGTGGGCGGCAGCACGCGCATCCCGATGGTGCAGGAGGCGGTGAAGAAGTTCTTCGGCAAGGAGCCCAACCGCTCGGTGAACCCCGACGAAGTCGTTGCCCTGGGCGCCGCCGTGCAGGGCGGCGTGCTCGCCGGCGACGTCAAGGACCTGCTGCTGCTCGACGTGACCCCGCTGAGCCTCGGCATCGAGACGCTGGGCGGCGTGTCGACGGTGCTCATCCCGCGCAACACCACGATCCCGACCAAGAAGGCCGAGGTGTTCTCGACCGCGTCAGACTCGCAGACGTCGGTGGAGGTGCACTGCCTGCAGGGCGAGCGCGAATTCGCGCGCGACAACCGAACGCTGGGCCGCTTCCACCTCGACGGCATCCCGCCGGCGCCGCGCGGCATCCCGCAGATCGAGGTCACCTTCGACATCGACGCCAACGGCATCGTCAACGTGTCGGCGAAGGACCGCGCGACGGGCAAGCAGCAGCACATCACGATCACGGCGTCGTCGGGCCTGTCCGAGTCCGAGATCCAGCGGATGGTGAAGGACGCCGAGGCCAACGCGTCCGACGACAAGAAGCGCCGAGAGATCATCGAGGAGCGCAACAAGCTCGACTCCATGATCTACAACATCGAAAAGATGCTGAAGGACAACGGCGAGAAGCTGTCGGCGGAGCTGAAGACCCCCGTCGAAGAGGCGCTCAAGACCGCGCGCTCCAAGCTCGACAGCCAAGACATGGCGGTGCTGAAGGGCGCCCTCGAGGACCTGACCAAGGCCAGCCACAAGATGGCCGAGGAACTCTACAAGCAGGGCGCCGCGCAGCCGAACCCCGAGGCCGCTGCCGCCGGTGGCGATGCCGCCGAGGCGCCGAAGACCGACAAGAAGGGCGGCGACGACATAGTCGACGCCGAGTTCGAGGAGTCGCCGCGCAACTGAACCGCGGACAACGTGTCGATCCCACGAAAAAGCCCGGCCGGTGGCCGGGCTTTTTCGTGGTCGGCAGACCAGACGACGTCGTCACGCACGACGACGACGGAACGACAGCGCGGCCAGCAGCCCCGCGAGGATCGCCCCCGTCGACGAGCCGGCGGCGGCGCAGCCCTCGTCCTCTTCTTCTTCCTCACCCTCGCCTTCGCCCTCGCCTTCGCCCTCGCCCTCGCCTTCACCCTCGCCCTCGCCCTC